>OLVU01001318.1_pt1 | contig 16830 bp, 15 predicted proteins | sample 1673321 | NCBI WGS metagenome assembly OLVU01 (sample SAMEA3178942, study PRJEB25190) | human gut metagenome | biome: human gut; feature: human-associated habitat; material: faeces | place: Austria | collected 2013 | reverse complement strand
CCTACCACAGAAATTTGCAGCACGGCGCGGGGCTGATTATGATATCCAGGGAGTTTGCGCAGTTCTTTGTCGATCGCCACGCCTGCGACGACCGCTTTCTGAAAATGGCCAAGGCCATGGGCGTGGAGCAGCCCACCTGCCCGCAGGATTTCATCACCGCGCTGGTGCAGCTGCAAAAGGACTGCGGCGTCGATGACCTGAAAATGAGCGACTATGGCTTTACCAAGGACGAATGCATGACCCTTGCCGTCAACGCAAGGCAGACCATGGGCGGGCTGTATGCGGCCAATCCCTGCGAAATGACCGACGAGGATGTGGCCGGGATTTTTGAGCGCTCGTTCCGATAATCAGAAGGAGGAAGAGACCATGCGCAAGATTTTAGTAGCCTATTTTTCTGCCAGCGGCGAAACGGAGAAGCTGGCTAAAACCATTGCCAGTGTCACCGGTGGCGATCTTTTTGCAATTAACCCTACACCGCTGCTGATCTGGATTGGCAGGATAAGCACAGCCGCAGCACCGTGGAGATGAACGATGACAAAAGCCGCCCCGCCATTGCAGGCGCGGTGGCGAATATAGCACAGTACGACACGGTGTTCATAGGGTTCCCCATTTGGTGGTATCAGGCGCCCCGCATCATTGAAACCTTCTTAGAAAGCTACGATTTTTCCGGCAAGACCCTGATCCCCTTTGCCACCTCCGGCGGCAAAACAGTTTCCATCCTGCAAAAATGCTGCCCCGGCGCAAGGATGGACACCGGCAAGCGTCTGAGCAGCCGCGAAAGCGCCGCCTCTGTGCAAACGTGGGTGGACGGCCTGTCCATCTGAGAGGGTAAAGTATATGGAGTACACAAAGCTCGGGAAAACAGATATGGATATCTCCAAGGTCTGCGTGGGATGTATGTGCTTCGGCAAAGCGGGCACCATGCACGATTGGACGCTGGATGAGGAAACCACCGAAACCGTGGTGAAGCACGCCCTTGACCTCGGCATCAACTTTTTCGACACCGCCAACGGCTATTCTGCCGGAACCAGTGAGGAATACTTGGGCAAGGCTCTCAAAAAGAATGTCAGGCGGGATAAAGTTGTGATTGCGTCCAAGGTCTATTTCAATCCTGGCAGACTGTCCCGGGAAGCAATTCACCGGGAGATTGACGGCACCTTGCGACGACTGGGAACGGACTATCTCGATCTGTACATTATTCACCGTTTTGATTATGAAACGCCGATGGAGGAAACCATGGAGGCGCTGAATGATCTGGTCAAGGCGGGCAAGGTTCGTGCACTGGGCGCCTCCGCCATGTACGGTTACCAGTTCTACAATTTGCAGCTCTGCGCCCGGGATCACGGCTGGGCGCGGTTTGAAGCCATGGAAAACCACTATAACCTCCTTTACCGGGAAGACGAGCGGGAGCTGATTCCGACTTGCAAGCAGATGGGCGTGTCGCTCATGCCGTATAGCCCCTTAGCGGCGGGGCATCTGACCCGCCCGGCTTGGAACGCCGATACGCTCCGCAGCAGGACCGACCGGGTGGCGATGGGCAAGTATGACCGCACCGAGGAGCAGGATATGCAGATCGTGTCCCGTGTGGCAGAGCTTGCCGAAAAGTATGGCGTGAAAATGCAGGAGATCGCGCTGGCGTGGCATTGGGCTAAGGGCGTGGCATCCCCTATTGTGGGTGCGACCAAGGCAAAGTATCTGGATGATGCCGCCGCTGCGCTGGCGGTAAAGCTCACAGATGAGGATGTTGCCTATTTGGAGGAGCCCTATCTTCCGCACCGCATTGTCGGTGCTATTGACCATAATCCGCCGCAAGGCGTTATGCTGCTGGATAAGAAGAACTAATTACTAATTAGCCCCGATGAAATGCAGATTTTACTCTGCAACTCATCGGGGCTTTTTGACGTTTTAATAGATTCCTTTTTCGTCCAGCGGAAGGTCAAAATCCGGGTCATCCAGATCTCGTTCCTTTACCGTCCACTCCGTATCGACCGTCTCCTCCCGAATGACCGGGTCCAGACAGCGGGCGCACTCTCCGTGCACCGATGCGTTTGCCCGCAGTGTCATCCGGACCTCGTCGCCGTCCGTCTCCGCTTCAAAAACAGCGGTGACCGGCTGCGGGATCCTTGCCCCGGCATAATCATGTGCAGATAAATCACACTGAAACTCTGCATGATAGGGTTGTCTGCCGGTGGCGATAAACTTTCTCAGGTCAAATTGCATAGTACACCTCTAAAAGGCTGCTTTGTTAGTATAGCGCCAACGCAGCCCTTTGTCAACACCAAAACAGGCAGAAAACCGAAAAAATTTAAATTTCCCGGTTCTCTGCCTGTTCAAAGTGGTTCAGATCCCGATTTTCCGGAATTACAGGTACTTCTTCACATCGTGGGGCAGTGCAGCCTCGTCAGCGCTGACGGTAACAGTCACCTTCACGCTGTCGCCTGCAATGGCTGCCATCTCGTCCAGCACAACACCCAGACGGTTGATGTCATGATCCAGCACCTTCAGGATGCCGTCGATGTACAGGTCGGTGATATCGTAGTTGCTTGCCATCAGGCCGGCAACAAAGCCGTACAGCATTTCGCCGCCGGAGATCTTGTACTCGTCCAGATCGATCAGACGTGCAGCAGGAGCGATGTCGTAGGTGAGCTTCATGCCCTTTTCAACGACGACCACGTTGCCCTTGGAGGTCTTGACCGCATCATTGATCTGGTCGATCATAGCCTTGGTCTTGCCGGAGCCCTTGGTACCAACAATCAGTTTAATCATAGTTCAGTCCTCCTGTATTTTCCACGCCTTGCGGCGGGAGATCATTTTTATTTACTTCAGCTTTGCTTCCAGCTCGGCGGTCAGGCCTTCGTAGCCCGGCTTGCCCAGCAGAGCAAACATATTCTTTTTATAGCTCTCAACGCCCGGCTGGTTGAAGGGATTGACGCTGAGCAGATAACCGCTGCAGGCACATGCACGCCAGAAGAAGTAGATCAGGTAGCCCACATTGTAAGCGGTCAGGTCGTCCACCTCGATCAGCACTTCGGGCACGCCGCCGTCGGTGTGGGCGAGGATGGTACCCTCCATGGCCTTGCGGTTGACAATGCTCATATTCTGGTTTGCCAGGAAGTTCAGGCCGTCAAAGTTGCCTTCCAGCGGGTCGATGAACAGATCCTGTGCAGGCTTCTTCACGTCCACGATGGTCTCGAACATGGTGCGGGAGCCTTCCTGAATGAACTGACCCATGGAGTGCAGATCGGTGGAGAAGATGCAGCTTGCGGGGAACAGGCCCTTGTTGTCCTTGCCCTCGCTCTCGCCGAACAGCTGCTTGTACCACTCGTTCATCAGGGCGAAGTCCGGCTCGTAGCATTCCAGAATTTCAACGCTCTTGCCCTTGCGGTACAGGATGTTGCGGATGGCAGCATACTTGTAAGCGTCGTTGTCCTTGCTCAGAACGGAGAAGCGCTCCATGGAATCGGCAGCGCCCTTCATCAGGTCGTCGATGCTGATACCGGCAGCAGCAATGGGCAGCAGGCCCACAGCGCTCAGCACAGAGTAGCGGCCGCCCACGTCGTCGGGGACCACGAAGGTGGGCCAGCCCTGTGCGTCGGCCAGCTGCTTCAGGGTGCCCTTGGCACGGTCGGTGGTGGCGTAGATGCGCTTGTTGGCTTCTTCCACGCCCATCTCCTTTTCCAGCAGTTCACGCAGCACGCGGAATGCCAGAGAAGTCTCGGTGGTAGTGCCGGACTTGGAAATGACGTTGATGGAGAAGCGCTTGCCCTTGCACAGGCTGATGATGTTGTTCAGGTAGGTGGGGCTGATGCTGTTGCCGCAGAAGTAGATCTTGGGGCCATTTTCCAGCTCGTTGTGGAACTGGCCCTTGACGGCCTCGATGACAGCGCGTGCGCCCAGATAGCTGCCGCCAATGCCGGCCACCACCAGCACATCGGAATCCTCGCGGATCTTTGCGGCGGCTTCCTTGATGCGGGCGAACTCTTCCTTATCATAATCACGGGGCAGATACATCCAGCCGAGGAAATCATTGCCCGGGCCGGACTTTGCTTCCAGCTGGTTATGGGCAGCTTCCACCTGCGGATAGATGGCTGCATATTCCTCTTCGCTGATAAAGCTGGAGAGGTGTTTTGTGTTCAGTGCGACGCTCATTTTATTATAACCTCCAAACGATTTGCCGGGCCTTTGCCCTGCGAGGAAATATCTTGGTATAAGTGTACCGTTCCCTCCGGGCAAAGTCAAGGTCAAAATCCTTGGATTTCATACAATTTTAATAGTGTTTTTTTGTTTCTTCATCCAGAATTGTTCACACAGACAGTTCCACGCAGCTTACCGCAGCGCGCTTTTGTACGCTGAAGCGTGCATTCAGCTTTCGCAGCCGGTCAAAGCGTCCCACAACAGGCCGAATGCGGTGCCAAAGTCCATTTTTTCAGCATCGGCAGCGGCGCGCACCTCGTACTCGCCCAGTTGGGTCTCCCCGCTCAGGATGCGCACCGTGCCAACGGTCTGGCCCAGCTGCACCGGTGCTTCCAGCTCCTGCGGCAGATCCAGCTGCGCGGTGAGGGCGGCGGCGTTTTCCTTGGGCATCAGCAGCGTTTCGGGCAGAGCGGTGTAGTCCAGCGGTACGCTTTCCTCTGCACTGCCCTTTACTTTTATAAGAAGAGGCCGGTCCTCCATGGCGGGCAGCGGCACGGCGGCGTAGGCCGCAAAGCCGTAGTCCAGCAGGGTGGTGGCCGCTGTGAACCGCTCCGAGCTGGAGAGTGACCCCAGCACCACGGCGATCAGGTCCAGCCCGTCGCGGGTGGCGCTGGCGCTGATGCACACGCCCGCGCCGCTGGTGGTGCCGGTTTTCAGGCCGGTGATGCCGTTGTAGCGCTTGAGCAGCTTGTTGGTGTTCACCAGCTGGGTGGCACCGCCGCGCAGGGTGTCCGTCCAGATGCCGGTATAGTGCAGCACCTCCGGGCAGGTGTTCAAAATCTCGCGGCTCATGATGGCAACATCGTGGGCGGTGGAAAGATGCCCTTCGGTGTCCAGCCCGCAGGCATTGTGGAAGGTGGTGTTCACCATGCCCAGTTCTGCGGCGCGGGCGTTCATCATCTGCACAAAGCCCGGCTCGCTGCCGCCCACCAGCTCTGCCACAGCCACAGCGGCGTCGTTGGCAGAGGACACACAAATGGCTTTGATCATCTCGTCCAGCGTGAACTGCTCCCCCGGCTCCAGCCAGATCTGACTGCCGCCCATGTGGTAGGCGTGTTCACTTACCGGCACCAGCGTGTCCATGGCAATGCGGCCGTCGTGCACGGCTTCAAAGGTGAGCAGCAGGGTCATTACCTTGGTAATGGATGCAATGGGCATCTGCTGGTCGGCGTTCTTTTCATATAATATAGTGCCCGTCTGCTGGTCAATCAGGCAGGCGGCGCGGCAGGGCAGCTCCAAGGCAGGCTGTGCCGCCGCGGGCTGCACCGGCTGGGTCTGGTCTGCAGCCGCCTGCACCGCCGGGTTTTGCTGCCGCAGCCCATTGCCCTGCGCCGTGCCAAAGGCCAGCGCAAACAGCCAGAAGCACACCACCCCTGCACACAAAAGCGCCAAGTTTTTCCGCTCCATTTCGGTCCCTCCCTGCGCAATGTCTCTTGCTGAGAGAGTATGCAGGGGCCTTTTTGTTTAGAATATCCTGCGCCCGCACCGCAGCCTGCATTTTTTATTTTGTCTTTTTCTACAAAAGGGCTTGACTTTTGCCCACCTTATAGTGTAAATTGGAGATGGCCCAAAAAGGCTGTATTGCTTCATTTGTGGAATTATTTTTTTAGGAGGATACTACTATGATTCTGTCTCGTCGTTCTTTCCTGAAGCTCGCTGGTCTGACTACCGTTGCTGCTGCAAGTGCTTCCATGTTCACCGGCTGCGGCAGCCTGAAGCCCGTTACCATCGTTTACATCTACGAGGGTTCTGACAGCACCATCCAAACCAAGGTCGAGAACCTGAACAAGGACAAGACCAAGACCACCTACATCCCGCTCATGTCCGGCACCGACTATGCAAAGGGCTTTGTTAGCAGTTACCTGAAGAACACCGGTCTGGTCGTTGATACCGCCGAGGGCAAGACCACTTACAAGGTTGCCACCGAGGGCGAAAACAAGGGCAAGCTGGTCATTTACGTCAAGGCTGCTCAGTAATCCCACCAAAGTTCTCTTTGAGAGACGGGCGTTTGCCCGTCTCTTTTTGTTTTGCCCGCTTTCCAGCAAAAAATGCCTGCTGCTGTACATCCGGTCTTGCGCCGCACCGCCGCTGTGATATATAATAAGGAGTAATGCAAACATCACCCCGTTTTTTGTCGAAAGGATATCCCCTCATGCGAGTTTGTTTTTATACCCTTGGCTGCAAGGTCAACCTGAATGAGACCGGCGCGCTGGAACAGATGTTCCGCGCCAACGGCTTTACCATTGCGCAGGAGAACGAGCCTGCGGATGTTTTTGTGGTGAACAGCTGCACCGTGACCAACTTTGGCGACCAGAAAAGCCGCAAGTGGCTGCGCCGCAAAAAGCGCGAGAACCCCGGCGCGGTCACGGTGCTTACCGGCTGCTACCCGCAGGCTTTCCCGGAGGAAGCCGCCCAGTTCACCGAGGCCGACCTTGTGTGCGGCAACGGCGACCGCAAGGCCATTTTAGATAACGTTCTCAAGCTGCTGGACGGCCATGAGCGCATTGTGGCCATCACGCCCCACCAGCGCGGCGAAAAATTTGAAGAGCTGCCCGTGGAGCGGTTCGAGACCCACACCCGTGCCTTTATCAAGGTAGAGGACGGCTGCAACCGCCAGTGCGCCTACTGCGTCATCCCCCGCGCCCGCGGCCCGGTGCGCAGCCGCGACGAAGCCAGCATCCTTGCCGAGCTGCGCCAGCTGGCGGCTTCCGGCTACCGCGAGGTGGTGCTCAGTGCCATCTCCCTGCCCAGCTATGGTCTGGATACCGGCACCAACCTTGTGGAGCTGGTGGAGCACTGCGCTCAAGTGGAGGGCATCCAGCGCATCCGTCTGGGCAGTCTGGACCCGGATATGCTCACGCCGGAGTTCATCACCCGCCTTGCCGCCGTGGAAAAGCTCTGCCCGCAGTTCCACCTGAGCCTGCAGAGCGGCTGCACTGCCACCCTGCGCCGGATGCGCCGCGTTTACACTGCCGAGCAGTATGCACAGGTGGTGGACCAGCTGCGCGCCGCCTACGGGGAGCGCCCGGTCAGCTTTACCACCGACTGCATCTGCGGCTTCCCCGGCGAGACGCAGGCCGATTTTGAAGAGAGCTGCGAATTTTTGAAAAAGATCGGCTTTCTCAAGGTACATGTGTTCCCCTACTCCCGCCGCAGCGGCACCCCGGCCTACGACTTCCCGGAGCAGGTGCACGAGCGGGAAAAGCAGGAGCGCAGCCGCGTGATGAACGGCATTGCCGAGGAGGTGCGCCGCGAAGTGCTGGCCGCCTATGTGGGCACCGAGGACGATGTGCTGCTGGAGACCCCGCTTTCCGGCACGCTGTTCACCGGCTACACCCGGCTGTACATTCCGGTGGTGGTGTCCGCCCCCGGCCACGAAAGCGGGCAGATCGTGCATGTACGCTTGGGCGAGTACGACGGCGAGCGCGTCCGTGCAGCACTTTGCTGAGTTTACGCGCTTAAACTGTTGATTCTGTACACGAGGACGAATACAACAAATTTTTAACAAATTTTGCGTTTTATCCCTTTTCATACGGCACGCTTTATGCTAAAATGAAGGTGGATCATCCCGGGCACAGCGCTGTTTGCAGCAGTGCGTTACCAATGTGCCCTGTAATGCGCCCGCCCTGCGCGACAGAACGCTGTCGGCAGCCGGGTGCAGCCCGTTTGTTTTTAGCAAAGCAAGGAGAGAATTGGAATGAGTTTCAGAGGAATCAATACCACGGTCATCCAGATCCGCCGTCAGGTGTTCACCGAGGTGGCACGCATGGCTTACGCCAACGTCAAGGGCGAGCAGGCCAACCACCTGATGCGCAAGATCCCCTACACCATCATCCCCGGCGAGGAAGGCAAGCTGCGCAAGGACATCTTCCTGGAGCGCGCCATCGTTGAGGAGCGCGTGCGTCTGGCCATGGGCCTGCCCACCCGCCGCATGGACGAGCACAACAGCGTCGTCTCCGGTCTGGAGGATGCTTCCATCGCCGATAAGTATTATGATCCCCCGCTGGTGAACGTGATCAAGTTTGCCTGCAACCGCTGCCCGGAAAAGCTGGTCAAGGTCTCCGACCTGTGTCAGGGCTGCCTTGCCCACCCCTGTATGGAAGTGTGCCCCAAGAAAGCCATCACATGGGAGAGCGGCCGTTCCATCATCGATCAGGACAAGTGCATCAAGTGCGGCCGCTGCGTCGGCGTGTGCCCCTACAACGCCATCGTCAAGACCGAGCGTCCCTGCGCTGCAGCCTGCGGCATGGGTGCCATCCACTCCGATGAGCTGGGCCGTGCCGAGATCGATTACAGCAAGTGCGTTTCCTGCGGCCAGTGTCTGGTCAACTGCCCCTTCGGTGCCATTGCCGACAAGGGCCAGATCTATCAGCTGATCCAGGGCTTCAACCGCGGCGACCGCATCTACGCGCTGGTGGCTCCCGCCTTCATCAACCAGTTCCCTGGTCTGGCTTCCACCGGCAAGCTCAAGGCCGCCCTGAAGGCCGTCGGCTTCTACGATGTGGTGGAGGTTGCCATTGGTGCCGACCTGTGCACCGTGGACGAAGCACACGACTTCCTGGAGGAAGTGCCCGGGAAGCTCAACTTCATGGCAACTTCCTGCTGCCCGGCATGGAGCATGATGGCAAAGACCGCTTTCCCGGATCTGGCCAAGAATATCTCCATGACCATGACCCCCATGGTGTTCACCGCCCGCATGATGAAGCAGAAGGACCCCGAGGCCCGTATGTGCTTCATTGGACCCTGCGCCGCAAAGAAGCTGGAAGCTTCCCGCCGCACCGTCCGCTCCGATGTGGACTTCGTGCTCACCTTTGAAGAGCTGGCCGGTATCATCGAGGCCAAGGATGTGGACACCAGCCTGCTGGAAGTGGACGAGGCCGAAGCTCTGCACGCTGCATCCGCAGCAGGCCGCGGCTTTGCACAGTCCGGCGGCGTTGCCAAGGCTGTTGCCGATAAGATCAAGGAATGGCACCCGGATATGGATGTCAAGATCGCATCCGCACAGGGCCTTGCCGAATGCAAGAAGCTGCTCATGCTGGCCAAGGCCGGCAAGTACAACGGCTACCTGCTGGAAGGCATGGGCTGCCCGGGCGGCTGCATCGGCGGCGCAGGCACCATTGCCGACCCCGCACGCACGGCCATCCAGCTGAACAAGTACGTCAAGGAAGCTCCCTTCGCCGACCCGGAGCAGAGCCCCTTTATGAGCGAGATCCATGTGCTGAAGGACGACCCCGACTTTGAACTTTAAGCGCTGATTTTTCAAGAACCGCTTCTCCTGCCGGAGGGGCGGTTCTTCGTCATCTTCGCCCACCATATTTTATCAATGTGCAACATTTCTGTGAAAGCTTCACGAAGCGGATTGACAATTTTGCACAGCCATGCTATTTTAGCATTGACAAACCGGTATTACCGCAATTGTTCAACGCCGCCTCTGTGGCAGGAAAGGCAGATCATTCATGACGAACACTTATAAGCGCGTAAGCGCCGCCCTGCTCTCGGTGCTGCTGCTGTGCATGTTCACCTTTGGTGCAAGCGCTGCTTCCAGCCTGAACGTAGGCATTAAATTCTGGAAAGAAAGATCCGATAAGGAATCCATGGCCAACACCGGCATCGATGCCAGCCGTGATGTCACCCTCACCCGCCAGTCCAACGGCACCTACACGCTCACCCTGCCCATCCAGCAGGTAAGCAAGATGGGTGTCACCGGCTATCTGTCCGGCCTGACCATTGGTGATGTGACCTACACCGGCACCGTCTCCGGCGATGTTGCCAAGGGCACCGGCGTGCTCACCATCAAGAACATGCCCGCCTCGGTGCTGACCGGCAGCGATGTGAACAAGGCACTCACCGTTACCTGCAACATTCAGATGGATCTGAGCGTGCTGGGCGAGATCAACACCGCGGCCCGCATGTGCATCTGGAACAAGTAAGCTTTTTCAAGCAAAGAACGGCGTTCCCCACCGGAACGCCGTTCTTTGCTTTTATCACTCCATGTGCTTTTCCACAAAGTCGCCAACCATTTTGTCCAGCTGCAGCACAGCGTTCTCGGCACCCTTCATCACCTTGCGGGTGGTGCGGCGCAGCTGGCGCTGGTTCTGGGTGGCGGCCATCACGCCCACGGCACCCAGTGCCGCCCCCGCGGCCATGCCAAGCAGCATCCCGGAAGAACTGGTGGATTCATGTCTCATAGTAAAACTCCTTTCGGTGAAAAAGATCCGGTCTCCGGCGTTATTATTTCCTGTAAACTATCTGGTATCCGCTTTTTTTATGCAGAAATTTGTGGTATACTGTTCTACGATGTTTTAATGGGCGGGTGTGCCCGGCTAAAAAGCGCACTGCTCATTCCGCATACTGGTAAGGAGGTTCCTTATTTGATACACCCTGTTGAACCCAAAAAAGTCCTTTGCATCCACGATCTTTCCGGCATGGGCCGCTGCAGCCTTGCAGTGATCCTGCCGGTGCTGTCGGTCATGGGCGTGCAGCCGGTAGCCCTGCCCACGGTGGTGCTTTCCACCCACACAGGCGGGCTTGGCACACCTGCACGGCTGGACGGCTGCGCCTACGGCGAACAGGCGCTGGAGCATTACCATGCGCTTGGCGTGGAGTTTGACTGCATCTATACCGGCTATCTGGGCGGTGAGGATCAGGTAGCACTGGCCGAAAAAGCCTTTACCCTCTGGCCCGCAGCCAAAAAGATCGTTGACCCGGTCATGGGCGACAACGGCAAGGCTTACTCCACCGTAACGCCTGCTTTGATCGACCGCATCCGTGCACTGTGCGGTGCTGCCGATCTGATCCTGCCCAACTACACCGAGGCACAGATCCTGCTGCAGCGCCAGCCGCAGACCGAGCTGCTCACCGATGAAGCCGCACAGGCTCTGGCTGACGAGCTGACCGCTCTGGCCCCCGGGGCTGTCGTCACCGGCCTGCCGCTGGGCAAATACATCGGCTGTGCAGGCAGCGGAAAAGACCGCTTCCTCATCAAAAAGCTGCACATCAGCCGCAGCTTTCCCGGCACCGGCGACCTGTACGGTGCGGTGCTCATCGGCTCGCTGCTGCAGGGCAACGCCCTGAGTGCCGCCGCCGACAACGCTGCTGAGTTCGTGGCGCTTTCCATCCAGAGCACGCCCGCCGCGCAGGATACCCGCTACGGGGTCTGGTTCGAGCCGCTTCTGCCGCGCCTGTGCCCGGCAAGCTCGGCAGAATAAGGGGAGGTACACCGATGAACGAAAAGCCAACCTTGAACATCGTTCTGGTGGAGCCGCGCATCCCGCAGAACACCGGCAATGTGGCCCGCACCTGTGCCTGCACTGCCTGTCGGCTGCATCTGGTAGGCCCCATGGGCTTTGCCATCGATGATAAAAAGCTCAAGCATGCGGGTCTGGATTACTGGCACTACCTCGACATCAGCTATTACGACAGTCTGGACGAGTTCTTTGCCAAAAACAGCGGCCCCTATTACTATTTTACCACCAAGGCACCGCAGCGCTACACCGATGTGAGCTACCCGGACGGTGCATACCTCGTGTTCGGACGCGAGGATGCCGGCCTGCCCGAAGCCTTGCTTGCCGCCAATCAGGAGCACTGCATCCGAATGCCCATGCGCGACACCTGCCGCAGCCTGAACCTTTCCAACAGCGTGGCCGTGGGCGTGTATGAAGTGCTGCGCCAGTGGGACTTTCCGGAGCTTTTGGACCACGGACACTTACGAGACTACGAATGGAAATGAGGGACATTATGAGCAAGATTGCGATCCTGACCGATTCCTCCTGCGATATCCCGCAGGAGATGGCCGAAAAATACGGCATCGACATCATGAGCTTCCACATCCTGCTGGACGATGTGGACTACGTGGAGCGTGAAAGCTGCACCAACACCGAATTTTACGATAAGATGCGTGCCGCTAAGGGCGTGCCCTCCACTGCCGCCATCACCCCCATCCAGTTCTGCGAAAAATACTGCCAGTACGTGGACGAGGGCTATACGGATGTCATTCATGCACCCATCAACAAATCCGGCTCTTCCACCTACAATAACGCCCTCATGGCACAGGGGATGCTGCGGGAGGAGCGCCCGGAGCACCACTTGAAGATCCATCTGCTGGACCCCCACACCTATTCCATGGTGTTCGGCTGGTATCTGTGCGAAATGGCCCGCAAGCTGAAGAACGGCGCAGAGATCAGCCATGTGATCCGGGAGTTTGAAAAGCAGATGGACTGCATGGAGATCGTTCTGGGCCCCTACAGCCTGAAGCAGATGAAAAAGAGCGGACGCATCTCTGCCGCTGCTGCTGTTATGGGTGAGCTGATGGGCATTCGTCCCATCATCACCCTGATCGACGGCAAGACCAAGGTGGAAGCCAAGGTACGCGGCGATGACAAGGTGGTGCCCGCCATGGTGGAGCTGTGCAAACAGCGCAGCGAAGGCGTGGAGAACTTTGATTATATGATCGGCCACACCAACATCCCGCAGACCGCCGATCTGGAAAAGGCCTGCCGCAAGGCCTTTGGCAAGCCGCCGCTGCTGGTGTTTGAGCTGGGCGGTGTCGTTTCCGCAAACACCGGCCCCGACACGGTGGCTCTGGTATACACCGGACACCCCAGAGGGTAACACACGATTTTAATAGCCTCCGCTTTCGCTCTGGCTATTTCAGCGGTAATTTTATTTTTATTTTGAGGTACCGAAAAGCCTGCGGGCTTTTCGGTACCTCTTTTTCACCGGAAGGGTCCAAACCAAAAACTGCATCTGTACCTGATTCTGCGAAAATTCGTTGCAATCTGCCAAAAATTATGCTATACTGCCTTTTGCTGTGCTTTTTGTGCGGCATCCTTTCAGAGCAACTTAGGATTTTAGGCTCCCCGGCGTGTCTCGAACCATGCCGGGCCAAACCCACAGGGGCTGGCGGCCCTGTGCGGTCAAAATCATCCCGCTGGAGTATTATCATGAATCAGAATCCTTCCGTCCGTAAACTGGTGCGCTGCGGCGTGGTCGCAGCCATTTATGTTGTTCTCTGCATGGCTCTGCAGCCGCTCTCCTATGGTGCGGTACAGGTGCGTGTGGCTGAGGCGCTCTGCCTGCTGCCGGTATTCGGTGCCGAGTACATTGCCGGTGTGGTACTGGGCTGCTTTTTGGCAAACCTGCTGGGCTCCACCATCGTGGATGTCATCTTTGGCACCCTTGCCACCCTGCTGGCCTGCCTTGTCACCTACAAGCTGCGGAACATCCGCATCAAGGGTCTGGCTGTGGCGGCTTCCCTGCCGCCGGTGCTGTTCAATGCCGTGATCATCGGCATTGAGATTGCCGTCATGTTCCCGGACCCCACCTCCAGCGCTCCCATCTGGCTGGCCTGCATCACCAACGGCATCTCCGTAGGTATCGGCGAGCTCATCAGCTGCACCGTTCTGGGTGTGCTGCTGGTGAAGATCATCGAGAGCAGCAAGGCCCTGCGCAAAATTTTTGCAGCTTAATGACCGCAAGGAGGTTTCCATGCAGGCAAACGGAATGATCTTCTGGGACTGGAACGGCACTTTGATGGATGATGTTGATTTCACCCACAGCTGTCTCAACTGGATGCTGGAGACCCACGGTTATCCGCAGCGGTACGATCTTGCCGCTTACCGGGAAATTTTCGGTTTTCCCATTGAGGAATACTACATCCGCGCCGGTTTCAACTTTGCAAAGCACCCTTATGCAGAGCTGGCCGAGCACTTTATGGAATATTATAACGCAGGTGTGGATGCCTGTCCCCCCTCTGCACACGCTGCCGAAACGCTGGCCGAGCTTTCGCGCCAGGGCTGGCGGCAGAGCGTGCTTTCCGCCTCCCGCCGGGACTACCTGATCGAGCAGGTAGCCGCACGGGGCCTGCAGGGCTATTTTACTGAGTTGCTCGGCCTTGCAGACATCTATGGCGTAAGCAAAGTGCAGGTGGGCAAACAGTGGCTTGCACAAAGCGGCATCGCCCCTGCTGCCTGCGTGATGGTGGGCGACACCCAGCACGATGCCGAAGTTGCAAAGGCCCTTGGCACAAAATGCGTGCTCTACACCGGCGGCCACCAGTCCCGCGCGCGGCTCGAGGCTGTGTGCCCGAATGTCATCGACGATCTGGCACAGCTGCCGCAGCTGCTGGAAACCCTATAATGTACACCTGACCACTTCTGATTTGCAAAAATCAGAGGTGGTTTTTGTTTTAGCTGGCTCACCCTCTCAGTCTCGCATTCGCTCGCCAGCTCCCCCAAAGGGGGAGCCTCTGGCGAAACCGGAAACTTTGCGTGGATTGCCAAGGCCTCCCACTTTGGGGGAGGTGGATGCGACCCGCGGGAGCAGACGGAGAGGGCGAGGCTGTTCGCCTCCACCACATATCTTTTCCCATTTATGCCCCCTGCCAGCGCAAATTTACAGAAAATTCATTCAAAAACCGGCTAAAATAACCTTGCAGGTTTGACGCGTCTGCCGCTTTGGTGTATCATATATGTGTGTATTTATGTCTATCTCCGGGAAGCATTTTCCCGAATTTGATCTATGAGGTGTTACCAATGTCCCTTGTTGAAAAACTCTTTGGCAGCTTCTCGGACCGGGAGCTGAAAAAGATCAACCCCATTGCCAAGCAGGTGCTGGCTCTGGAAGAAAAATATGCCGCCATGCCGGATGCCGACCTGCAGGCACAGACCGCTGTGTTCAAGCAGCAGCTGGCCGACGGCAAAACCACCGATGATATCCTGCCCGATGCCTTTGCCGTCTGCCGCGAGGCCGCATGGCGCGTGCTGGGCATGAAGCACTTTCCTGTGCAGGTCATCGGCGGCATTGCCCTGCACCGCGGCGATATTTCCGAGATGCAGACCGGTGAAGGCAAGACTCTTGTGGCTACCCTGCCCGCCTACCTGAATGCCCTCACCGGTGAGGGCGTGCATGTTGTCACCGTCAACGATTACCTTGCCAAGCGCGACAGCGAGTGGATGGGCAAGCTCTACCGCTGGCTGGGCCTTTCTGTCGGCCTGATCGCACAGGGCATGGACGGCGATGCACGCCGCGCCGCCTATGCTGCCGACATCACCTACGGTACCAACAACGAGTTCGGCTTCGACTATCTGCGCGACAACATGGTGACCTATAAGGCCAACATGGTGCAGCGCGGCCACGCCTATGCCATCGTCGATGAAGTGGACTCCATCCTGATCGATGAAGCCCGCACGCCCCTGATCATTTCCGGCCGCGGCGAGGATTCTTCCAGCCTGTACACACAGGTGGACCGCTTTGTGCGCACCCTGCGCAAGAGCGTGGTGGTAGAGCTGGAGGATAAGGTCTCTACCGACGAGCAGACCGACGGTGATTACGTCGTGGACGAAAAGCACAAGACCTGTACCCTGACTGCCAGCGGCATCAAGAAAGCGGAAGCCTACTTCAAGGTCGAGAACCTTGCCGCCGCCGAGAACATGACCCTTGCCCATCACATCGATCAGGCCATCAAGGCTTACGGCGTGATGCAGCGGGACATCGATTACGTGGTCAAGGATGGTCAGGTCATCATCGTGGACGAGTTCACCGGCCGTCTGATGATCGGCCGCCGCTACAACGAAGGCCTGCATCAGGCCATCGAAGCCAAGGAGGGCGTGAAGATCGCCGCCGAGAGCAAAACGCTGGCTACCATCACCTTCCAGAACTACTTCCGCATGTACAAAAAGCTGTCCGGTATGACCGGTACCGCCAAGACAGAAGCCACCGAGTTCACTGAGATCTACGGCCTGAACATCGTTACGGTGCCCACCAACCGTCCCCGTCAGCGCATCGATTATCCGGATGCCATCTACAAGACGGTCAACGGCAAATACAATGCCGTTATCCAGCAGGTGCTGGAATGCCACCAGAAGGGCCAGCCCGTGCTGGTGGGTACGGTCAGCGTGGAAAAGAGTGAGACCCTTGCCAAGATGCTGCAGAAATACACCCGCGACTTCAACGTGCTGAACGCAAAGAACCACGAGCGCGAGGCCGAGATCGTGGCGCAGGCCGGCAAAAAGGGTGCCATTACCATTGCCACCAACATGGCAGGCCGTGGTACCGATATCATGCTGGGCGGCAACGCCGAGTTCATGGCCAAGGCCCAGATGCGCAAGGAACACTTCTGCGAAAACCTGCTGAACCCGGAAAAGCCCGAGGATGCCGACCCGGCTGCAGTGGAAATGCTGCTGACCGAAGCCAACGGCCACGGCGATACCGAGGATGCCAACATCCTTGCTGCCCGCAAGCGCTTCGATGAGCTGTACGCCCAGTGCAAGCCCCAGATCGATGCCGAAGCTGAGCAGGTGCGCGCTGCAGGCGGCCTGTTCATCATCGGCACCGAACGCCACGAGAGCCGCCGCATCGACAACCAGCTGCGCGGCCGTGCCGGCCGTCAGGGCGACCCGGGTGCTTCCCGCTTCTACCTGAGCTTGGAAGATGACCTGATGCGCCTGTTCGGCGGCGACCGCGTCTCCAGCCTGATGGATACCCTCAAGATCGATGAGGACACTCCCATCGAGAACCGCATGATCACCAACACGCTGGAAAGCGCCCAGAAAAAGCTGGAAGGCCGCAACTTCGAGATCCGCAAGAACGTGCTGAAGTACGACGACGTGATGAACCAGCAGCGCGAGATCATCTATG
>OLVU01001292.1_pt1 | contig 17200 bp, 19 predicted proteins | sample 1673321 | NCBI WGS metagenome assembly OLVU01 (sample SAMEA3178942, study PRJEB25190) | human gut metagenome | biome: human gut; feature: human-associated habitat; material: faeces | place: Austria | collected 2013 | reverse complement strand
GGTATGCTGCCGCTATGGGTCAAATGAAAATGTCCTTGACTTGGGGAGCACTTTAAAAATGTGCGGATAGGTTCAAAGAGTACCGGAGAGGAGGTTTTGCCCCCTCTCCGGTATTTCGCATCCTTTTTCTGCTTACATGACCTGCGCCATGAAGCTGCCCATCGTTTGTGCAGCTTCATCCTGCTTCTGCCTTGTGGCGTGGGTGTAGGTTCGCAGGGTAAAGCCTGCATCGTAGTGCCCCAGCATACTGCTGACGGTTTTGACGTCCACCCCATTTTGCAGTGCCAGCGTTGCGAAGGTGTGTCTGAGGTCGTGAAATCTGATGTGCGGCAGCCCAGCGTCCTTCAGAATCTTCTTGTGCAGATTTACGACGGAGTCTGGGTAGTACATCTCACCAGTTACCGGCGAGGGGAACATGTAGGGATTCTCGGGATGATTGCCGTGTTCCGCTATCAGCAGGTCTACGGCATCCTGCGGGATAGATACTTTTCTGACCGAAGTCTCCGTTTTGGGACGGGACAGCGTCAGTTCGCCATTGGGATTTTTGACATATTGCTTGCTGACGGAGATGGTTTTGTTCTTTGCGTCGAGGTCGCTCCAGAGAAGCGCCGTGATCTCGCCCTTCCGCAAGCCCGTGACCAATTCCAGATAGAACATCGGGAGCAGTCCTCTCCTGTCAGCGGCCTCGAGATAGTCCTTGATGTGCTCAGGCGGAAGAATCTGCATTTCGATTTTTTGAACCTTCGGCGCGATGCAGTCCTCGGTCGGATTGCGTAGGATCAGGCGTTCCTTGACCGCCCGTTCCAAGGCGCTGTGCAGCATGAGATGCAGACTCCGAACCGTGGTGTTGCTGAGTCCTGGATTGCCATGACCGCTCTTGCGGTCGATGCGACCGTTTTCCATCAGATCTTTGTAGAGCTTTTGTAAATCGCGCGAGGTCAGTTTGGTGAGTTTGATGCTGCCGATACGGGGGATCGTGTATTGCTCGACCATCAGTTGATAGCGGTTTGCTGTTGAGATGCGGATATTCGGTTTTGCGTAGATCTCATACCAGCTGCGCAGCCAAGTTGCTACCGTGTACTCATCAGCGCGGCTGACGTCGATTCCTCTGGCAGCCTCCATTGCGGCACTGAGCTTCGCCTTGCATTCCGCCTGCGTCTTACCCAGCACGTTTTTGATGATGCGCTTTCCGGTTTCGGGGTGGTAGCCCGCTGTGTAGCGACCCTCCCAGCGACCGTCTGCGCGCTTACGAATGTTGCCCTCGCCGTTGGCGCGTTTTTTAGCCATTCGTGATCATCTCCTTTGCTTTTTCTTCCTCGTCTGCATCGAAAGAGTAGGGCGTTCCCAGCTCTCCGGCGATACTGGCCGCCAGCTTGAAGCCCGCCGTGAAGCTCATCAGCGTGGACTCTGCCAGCAACGCGTTCTGCGCATCCAGCAGATGGAGCAGTTTTCTGCGTCCCGCGGCGTCCATGTCCCGCCGCAGTTCCTCATGGGCGCTTTTGATCTGGGTGTCCAGTTCTGGATGCGACTGATGGTCAAAGCGCTTTTGCATGGCTTTCATGTAGTCATACATTGCGGCACCTCCTTTTGGCAACCACAACACATACCACAACTCCGCGCGCAAAGCTACTGTTTTCCAAAATGTTTCTTTGACTATTGCGGCGCAAAAACTGAACACCTCGACCCGCTTTACATATGGAATTTCATTGAAAATCCCTGTTGCTGTTCCAACTCATGGTCGTCCGGCTTGTGACCGAGGGCGACGCGCTTTTGCCGCATCTGCGCCAGCCGCTTGCGGTCGATTTGGACGCCGGTGGCAGCGGGAGCCGGGGCGTTGTCCCGAAAAATATTGCCCATGTGATAGAGCAGCCGGGTGGCCGACAGCAGGACGGAGGGTGGCGTCTGTTCGTCGTGCTCCATGCGTTCCATGAAAAATTCCGCATAGCCGTGGCCGTTATCTCTTGCCGCCGCAAACCATTCGTAGGCGGCATCCGTGTCCTTCAGAACGCCCTCGCCCATGAGGTATAACTTTCCCAAGAGGTACTGTGCGTAGGCGTTTCCATCGTTCGCGGCTTGCCACAGGTATCCCACTGCGGCCGCAGCGTCCTTTGACACATTTTTGCCGCTGAGATACTCCTTTCCCAACCGGTAGGCGGCGTAATCGTTCCCATTGTCAGCAGAGCGTTTCAGCCAATAGATGCCCTTGGCAGGATCGTGAACGTCAGCATCATCGGAGAGATACAACTTGCCCAATGCGTATTGCGCCGCGTCCAAGTCCTGCTCGGCAGCACGCTCTAATAGCTTTTGTGCTTTGACCGTGTCGGGGATCAGCAGACCGCCGTTACGGTACGCCGTGCCGATGATGTACTGAGCGTAAGCGTCGCCGTCCTCCGCAAGCTGCTCCAACTGCTCTGCCGCCTCGTCCCGTTCCTCCAGAGGGTAACTCTCATCGTTCGCCACGCTTTGCAGATCCTGACACTCGTAGCTCATGTCATAGGCGCTGATCTGTTCGCCGTCATCCTGCATTTCCTCGTCCTCGAAGGAAAACCTGTTCATGCGAAGATGCTCCGCTTCTTTGATGACGGCGTTCTTGATTTGGCGGAACTGCTTTTGTTGAGACAGCGGTGGGCGTATCCTCTTTTCCGCTTCGGAGTAGTAATCCTCTACCTGACATTGCAGCTCCCACCACGTCTGGTAACACGCATCCACGGTGGGCAGCCGCGCCATTTGGTCGACGATCTCATCCACCAGCTTTTTCATTGGTTTGGGCAGATAGCCGTAGGTTTTCTTGCCCGGTACGGCGCTAAGTTGTTTGGAGAGTTTCCAGATCATCTGTTCCGCCTCCGGGTGGATGCAGGTCATCTCCCGCATGGCCTTCGCCAATTCCAGCATGGCTTTCCGCGCTTCCACCACCAGTTCGTCTCGCGATTTACTTTTCTGCTCGTAGACATGGAGCAATTCCTGACGGAAGATCTGGTTGGTGAGCGTGAACTTGATTTGCCGTATCCCATCTTTGGACAGATATGCCTGTCCCGGTTTCACCGACCACGCCATCATGTGGACATGAGGATGGTTACCCTCGTCATGGAATGCCGCGTACCAGCGGAAATCCTCCAGCGGTATTTTCATCGCCGCGGCGATGTCATTGCGGTGGGTGCGGAGCAATGTGCGCCATGCGTCCGCATGGTCATACCCCAACCGCTCCGCATCTTCACGATGGAGGGAGATGATGTGCGTCCACACATTGCCGGTGTAGTGATCCAGTTCATCCGCGACAGCGGCGAGGTCAACGGCATCATCGTCACCGAAGAGACCGTGTTCCCCCAACCGTTCCGACCTCGGACGCAGCGCGATGTACTTGGCGTAACCTTCCATGCCCTGTACCCGATCCCAATTCGATTCCAGCGCCAGCGTGATGAGTGCGGACGCGGTTGCTTTGGTTGGGTGCGCCGTGTAGTCCTCGTACTCCATCAGCTCTTTTGCGTCAGGAAAATCCTTCACCAATTTCGCGATGAGCTGCGTCTGCTTTTGGGTGGGCGGACGGTCATCCGGGATGATCTCCACCCGCTCCCGCGTGGCGATGTACTCGAGGTACCCGCCAGCGCTTTGCCCAGCGCCGCACTTGATGTACGGGCTTTTGACGATCAGCCTTGCCATGATTCGCTCTCCAACTCACGGAGCTTTTGCTCCAACCGCAGTTGACCGTTGGTGCGCTTGACGGCGGCGATGCTCTTGGCCCGTTCCTGTCGCAGCACTTCCTCGCTTACGTTGAGGCTTTGCAGGAGGATGAACATTGCCATGTCCATCTCCACTGCCTGCTTGTAGAGCAGCGATGCGATGCGATCCTCGAAGAGCTTCAACCGCGCGTCGATGGCAGACTGCACCGCACGGGGCAGCGTGGTGCTTTCGCCAGCTGCAAGCGTATCCACGTAACAATTCACCGCCTTTTCGATGAACTCGTTTTTGCTGCGGCAGTTATCTTCCTGATACCACCGCTCTATTTTTGCGGCTGTTTCATCCGTCATACGGAAATTCAGCCTGTTTTCATTTTTGCTCATCATTCCCTCCAATCTGCCGTAAGGCACGCTTGTTTTTGTTGAAACGCCTGCGCTTGCGGGAACAAAGATGCCAGCCGCTCAAAAAGTTCACTCAAAAGGCACCACAACCGCCTGCGTTGAAACCCCCGTCAACTGCCCGCACTGCGGGCAGAAGTGACCGGGTGGAGCGGCGGTTCCGACGCCAGCCCTTTATCCTGCTATAGATAAAATCCTCCGATAACCACCCGATCTGCCCGAAATACGCTGAAAACCATCCACTGTACAGTAGAGGAAAACTACTCACAGACACCGCTAAAAGTCGTTGCCACTATCGTTCAAGGGTATCTCCACCCTGCCCCTATCGGTAGGAGCGCACACAGCGGCTCACGCGCGCAAACAGGGCGTGTTTCAGATGGTGGGTGCTATCACTACCCTCGGCGTGCGCTGCGTGGTCCGGAACCTCTGCGCGCGCAGCGGTCAGAAGAGCATACTTTGCCATCTTTGCATGGACCGAGGAAACGTCGGAGAGAAGCAGAGAGCCTTCGGAACGGAGACGCGCACCGTGCGCGTCTCCGTTCCGAGGCGCCGCGGCCCCGCAGGGTCGCGCTGCTCCACTGCTGTTTCTTGCGCTGCACCAGTAAGCTTCGCGGTTCGTTATCACTGCGACGAAGGGCAGGGAGGAAAATTTGTTAACGTGACTGTTGTGATTTTGTTTGTGGTGTGAGTTGTGGCTGCGGTGTAAGGGATTCTTCTTTGGTTACAGCGGTGCGTTTTTGGAACCGCTGTTTGCGTCGATCCATGCGAGGAACTTGTCCTTCGGAACAACGATCCGGCTGCCAATTTTGAGCGCGGGGAAGCCGTCACTGTGTGCCAGCTCGTAAGCGCCGGCGCGGGAAATCCCGAGCACCGCAGCGACCTCCGCGACGGAGAGCATCAGCGGCAGCTCGTCATAGCTTGTGTAGGTGGAATGTTTCATCATTCGCTTCCTTTCCTCATGCGCCGGGCAGCATATCCATTGCGGACAGCTTGCGCTGAACTCGCTGCCGCTCTGCTGCGTGCTCGACCGCAGATAGTTGGCGCGCGTGAAAGATTTCTATGGCTTCACGGATCGGTCGGATGGTGTAGCGCAGATTACCGTTCTTCTTGATGCCGGAACGCATCAGGACAGAGGTCGGCTCGGTATAGATGAGACCTTTCTCCGCGAGCGCATCGACGTACCGCATGACCGTATTCTTTGCGCGGCCAACGGCATTGCCGATGGTGGTGTAGCTTGGCCAGCACTGGTAGGTGCTGGGATTTTCAAGGCAACGGAGGTAAGCGTAGACCGCGATCTCACCTGCGCTCAGACCGAGCGAAAAAATTTCGTTCGGCAGCGTAAAATAGTTTTTACTGGGAAATTGATTCATGGTATGTCCTCCTGTTCGTCGGGGTGGAAGAGCTGAATGAACTCCTTTGCGGAATGGACAACGCCCAATTCCTTGAGCTGCTGATAGCGGATCAGGTCGCAGAGGGTACGCAGACTGATCTCCGCGTACTCCAGCAGCTTATCGGTCGCCAGCATTTGCTGGTAGGTGTCCAGCTCGGTCGGCGCATCCGGGGATCGGAAGAAAGTGAGCAGTTCGTCTTCGGTTGGAATGCTGTCCGGTGCGTCATGCTGCATTTCCTGCCGGATGTAGTCAATGACCTCCTGTTCAGCGTTGGAGGTCAAATAGTGCAGCAGTTGCTGCCTGCTTTGTTCAAATGGATTCATGGTCATACACGCTCCTTGTGTTCAGGTGAGACAATCATGACTGCGGCCAACTCAGTCGGGAAATTTGTCTCTCACTGATAAGGACACTCAGAGCGCGTTTGTAAACCAGAGATCAGAAAATTTTTCAAAAAAACTGGGAAGCCCTGTCATGAGACAGAGCTTCCCAGCTTTTCGTGCAGCTTTTTCAGTCGCTTTGATACCGCCATTCTGGAGATGCCGTAGATCTGACCGATCTCCTCCATCGTCAGCTCACCGCTGTATCGGAGGGAGAGCAGGTTTTGACCTTGCACGTCCAGTTCCGCAATGGCTCCCCGCAGATTTTCAAGCCGGAGGTTCCTGAGCACCGCATCCTCCACGGGACGCTCGACGCAATCCGAACCGGACGGCACCGTTTCAAACTCACTTTTACTCAGGTGCCTTGTGTCCTGCTTGTCCTGCGCCTGTTCCCGTTTTCAATCCTGCTCAAGGAAGTCTGCGACCTCCTTTGGCACTGATACTTGCTCACCATTGTAGACGATAACGACAGAGTCGTTCATTTTGTGTCCTTTCCGCTTTCAACGGAAGGGTACACACCCGCGCTGCCGGTACAGCGCCAAAAACTGTCGACCTTCATGGAACTTCCTGCGTACAGGGTGGTCATAATGCCCTACGGGGCCCATGAATGTCTGAGGCCACACTTACGGTGTGGACCTCACCGGAAAGCCGCGAGATTCGGCTTTCGCCTATTACCAATATAAAGTGAACGAAAAGAAATGTCAAGAAAAGTAGGAAATGCTGTAAAGGGATACAGTACTGCCAAGAATTAACTATTAAAGTAGGCAAGGTGAATCATCTGTACAGATAATTCACCTTGCCCAATATGCAGAGATAAAGATGAGGAGATATAAATCAGAGCAAGGAGGCAGCCTCGCAATCAAGAAGGACCGTGCGTCCAAGTGTGGTTGCGGGAGAGTATACCAACAACAGCATGCATCTTGTTGGCGCCGTTGATAGGCATGTTTTTAGTGCAAGGAACATCCCGCAGCCCCGCCGCTGCGCAATCAATTGGGTCGTGTTTTTTCTTTGCAAGAGTTTACCCGAGAAACTATTAGCAATATATACAAAAAATTTTTGAGAAAATTATTAAAAATTTTTTTAAGAATTTCTTGAAAAACGAAAGCAATCAATGTACAATACCACTATAAAGTTTAGTGTTGCAAGTACGTTACACTACATTGTTAAGGAGTGGGCATGTGAAATCGATTAATTCAGAGAACGATTTGCTGAAATCAATCATGAAGCTGATTGCACGGCAGTTTGGTGATAAATGTGAGATTGTGCTGCATGACTGGTCGGAGGGATATGACAAATCAATCGTGGCCATAGAGAACGGGCATGTATCTGGGCGAAAGGTTGGGGATCCAGGAAGCAATCTTGGACTTGAGGTGATGCGAGGTAGTTCCGATGGAACAAGCCAGTATAATTATGTGACCAGGACTAAGGATGGAAAGACTCTGCGCTCTTCGTCTCTGTATTTGACAAACGATGAGGGTGAAAAAATTGGCGCTCTGTGCATTAACTTTGATATCTCGGATATTTTGACCGCGCAGAAGACATTGGGCTATTTGTCAATGATAGAACAAGGGCAGGAAGAAAAATTTGTTAATGATGTATCTGAACTTTTAGAATATTTGCTTCAGGAAAGCGTTCGTTTGATTGGGAAGGCTCCAGATGATATGAGCAAGGAAGATAAAATGCGTGCATTGCGTTTTTTGGATGAAAAGGGGGCGCTATTAATTACCAAGTCTGGAACACGAATTTGCAAGTTTTTGGGGATTTCAAAGTTTACTCTTTATAATTATCTGGATGAGTTGCGCGGCGTGGGTAATGGGAACGGATAGGAGAAGAAAATGTCAAAATTAGGTGAGTTGAAAGAGATACTGAAGAAATTAATTGCCATTCCGTCTGTGACAGGAAATGAACATGATATCGCCATTTATATAGCGGATTATCTAAGACAGTGCGGGGTAGATTCCGTTGAACTTCAGCCTGTTGAAGGAAACCGGTTAAATGTAGTTGCGCATCTCAAAGGAGAAAAGGTTGGACCGGTTGTCCTTCTCACGGGGCATATGGATACTGTGGCACCAGGAGAAGGATGGAGAACAGACCCTTTTAAAGCAACTGAACGCGATGGAAGGATTTACGGACGCGGTGCGGCGGATATGAAAGGAGGAATTGCTGCTATTTTAGTCGCGATTCGCAACGCAGCAGCGCAACGAGAGCAAATGCGTGGAGAGGCAATTATTGCTTTTGTCTGTGATGAGGAAGCGTATTCCAAAGGAGTGGATGCTTTAATTCGTTCGGGAATCAGGGCCGATTACGGAATTGCCGCCGAGCCGGAATGGGATGCCGTAATTGGCGCGGTTGGTAAGATGCTGATTAAAGTTCGCGTCTACGGGATAGCCGCTCACGGCAGCCAGCCGGAGAAGGGCATCAACGCGGTGGAGGAAGGCGCGAAGTTTCTTGCGGCGCTTGATCGGCTGCCACTTGGTCAGCACCCGAAGCTTGGCTGCCAACAATATGTGACGCTGAAGATGGAAGGTGGATTCAAGGAATACGGCGTAGTGGTGCCGGAGTATTGCGAGATATTGATCAACAAGCATACAGTACCGTCCGAGACCCGGGAAACAGTATTGCGGGATATGCGGGAATTGGTAGAACGGCTCGGTTTACGGGCGCGCTTTGAATTCGAGCTGCAGCAGCCCTACTATGATGCGTTTGATCTTGCGCCGGACTTGAAGCCCTTTGAACGGGTAAAGAACATTTTTGAAGAAGTGACGGGGCGGAAGATGAAAAGCGCATATTGTTCCGGCGTTTCCGATAATAACCGATGGGTTATTGATGCGGGAATTCCCGTCATTTGCCTTGGCCCGCATGGCGAAGGCTATCATCAGAAGGACGAGTGGGTGGAGCTTAAAACCGTAGAGCAGATGAGCGAAATATACCAACGCCTGTTGATGGAGACATAAAAGAATATTTTTTCGATTGAGCCAAAAAAATATTCTTTATAATAAAAAATATTTTTATAAGAGAGGAAGGACTTATGGAGGCAATTCGAATTAGCACAGAAAGAGCACCCGCGCCGGGCGGCTGGTATTCCCAGGCGTATAAAATAGGCAATCTTATTTATACAGCCGGTGTTACAGCGAACGATCCCGAAACGCAAAAAATGGTTGCGCCGGGGGATATTATCGGGCAGACCGAGCAGATTATGAAGAATATGCAAGCTATCCTGGAGGAGGCAGGGTCGGATCTTGCCCACATCATTAAAACGATGGTGTTTGTCAAGGACATTGAGGACTTTGCAAAATTCAATGAAGCCTACAAAAAATTCTTCCCAAATAATCCGCCGGCAAGAAGCACTATGCAAGTCGGTAATTTTTTAGGAGATATGGTGATCGAGATCGAAGCGATTGCCACCGAAAAATAAAAGAGGGAGCTAATTTATAATGAATGAGTTGTTTTCCAAAATTCAGCCAAAGCTGGACGAGAACAGGAACTGGGATTATTCAAATTACATGACGGAGCATTTCCCTCGCCGTATTTCCGGTATGGGAGACGATCGCAGAGCGTCGGAATGGATTGTTGAGAAGTTCCGCTCTTTTGGACTCGAGGCGGAAATTGCTGAATATACAGCATATAATTCTAACCCCGTCGGCTCTTTTGTAAAGGTGCTTGAGCCGGAAACAGTGACCCTGGAGAGCAGGCCGTGCTGCCATATTTCCTCTACGCCGCTGGAGGGAGTTGAGCTGGAGCTTCTGTATCTCGGCGCCGGCGACTACCGCGATTATGAGGGGAAGGATGTGCGCGGCAAGGCGGTCCTGGTGGAGGTCTCCTATAGCCCGGCTACGCCAGAGAAGGCAAGGATCGCCTATGAGCATGGCGCCGCGGCGATGGTGTGCGCGAACTGGGGCGAGGACGGAAAGACGGAGCAGGACTATATCTGCGGACGCGGTCTGAAGTCTGTCTGGGGCAATCCAACGCCTGAAACATGGAAGGATATTCCTCAGATTATAGGCGTCAGCCTGACCCACAGTGGAGGAATCTATCTTAGAACGCTGTGCGAGAAAAACGAACACGTCAAGGTCAATATCAGTTCTCAGGCGACGCGCAGCTGGGATGTGCTTCCTTTCCCTGTCGGGTTTCTGCGCGGCAGTGAGGAGCCGGAAAAATATCTGCTTGTCAATGGCCATATCGATGCGTGGGAGCCTGGCGTGACTTGTAACGCGACCGGAGACGGTACAATTATCACCCTTGCGGAGCAGTTGGCCAAACTTAAGGGTAAAATCAAGCGCAGCATCTATTTCGTTTGTTGGAATGGACATGAGATTGCGGAGAGCGCCGGTTCGACCTGGTGGGTCGACAAGCACTGGGACGATCTGCAGAAAAACTGTATCGGTGGCATTAATATTGACTCTACCGGCATGCTTCACGCGGTGCAGTACGAATGCACGGCATCGCGCGAGGTGATGGACTTCACCAAGGCAAAAATCAAAGAAGTGCTGGGCGAGGACACAAATGTTCTGCCTCTGAATAAATTTGGTGATCAGTCCTTCTTTGGCATCGGCATCACCTCTATCGTTGGACGCATGGGAATGTCGGACGAGTACATCGAGAAAACGCACGGAGCGAATTTGGGCTGGTGGAACCATACCATAAAGGACGGTATGGACAAAGTTGACAGAAAGAACCTGAAAAAGGATCTGGATGTTGCCGCCGCGATTATCTGCGATTATGTAAATGTCCCTGTGCTGCCTTGTGACTTCACGCGAACCTGCGCAGATGCCAAAAAGAGCCTTCGGGATATTATGGCAAAAGCAGACCCCTACATTGAGATGAAAAGCATTTATGAAGGATTTTCCGCCCTGGAGCAAAAAATTGCCCGAATCAATGATTTCCGGGCCGAACTGGCGGATTGCTCAATGACAGATAATCGAGTGAAGCTGCTCAATACCTTATTGCTTAAGCTGAGCCGCTGCCTGACATGGGTTCTCTATACCTACACCGATCGCTTTGAACAGAATTCCTACGCATATACGCCGGCGGCACGCGCTATTCCCATGCTTGCAGCAGCGGTAGATCTCGCTGCGATGGCCCCTGATTCTCTGGAGTATCATTTGAATCTGACTGAAGCAATGCGTAATCGCAATCGTGTTGCGCAAGCGGTAAATGATGCCAACGAGTTTGCGGAGCTCTACTTGTCCCTGATTGACAGTGCCAACTAATTTAACTGATTAAAAAGGAGAGAAAAACTATGAAAAAGCATCGAGTAAACCGTATTATGACATTTATTCTGGTACTCGCACTTTCTGTAAGCACCCTCCTGATCGGTTGTGGCAAGAATAATGACAAAATTGTTTTGGGGTGGATTGGACCATTGACAGGCGAGAATACAATCTGGGGAACAGCAGAAATGCAAGCTCTAACGATGGCGGTCGAAGACACTAATGCTGCTGGCGGCTTGTTGGGAAAAGAGGTTGAACTGAAGACCTATGACAATCGCGGCGATGCAGTTGAAACCACAAATGCGGCGAAGAAAGCAATCCAGCAAGATGGATGTATCGCGCTGTTTGGTTGTAATACATCGGCGTGCGCGATTGCGCTTTCAGAGGTCTGCACGCAGTTTAATATCCCTCAGATTGCAACAACGGCAACAAACAGCAAGCTGACGCAGGATGATGACGGCACAGTACACCCCTATACCTTCCGCGTTTGCCTCTCCGATCCCCAAATGGGCGATGTCATGGCGCAGTATGCCTACAAGGAGATGGGGCTTCGTTCTGTTGCGATTATCTATGAGATCGGCAGTGATTATTCCCTGGGCGTTACGCAGAACTTCACGGATTCCTTTGTGAAATGCGGAGGCAATGTCGTCATTACCGAAGCGTACAACAGCGGGGATGTGGATTTCCGCGCCCAGCTGACAAAGATTGCGAATACGGATTTTGACGCGCTGTTTATTCCCGCAAACTACAAAGAGGTTGGCCTGGTTGCAAATCAGGCAAGAAACATGGGCATTACGCAGCAGCTGATCGGGCCTGACGCATGGCAGGTGGACGACTTAATTGCCCTTGCGGCGGACGCTATGGAAGGAGGGTATTTTGTCAGCGGCACAGATATTACCTCCGATGCCTTAAAAGCATTCAGCGAAAAATTTCATGAGAAATTTGATTATTATCCAAGCGAAATTGGCACAAACGCCTTCTTCGCGACCGATGCATTTCTTATGATGAAAAATGCGATTGAGACTGCGGGTGAAGCAAATTCGGAGAAGATCAGAGATGCACTGGAGAACACAAAGGAACTGCAATGCCTGACAAGTAAGATTACCGTGATGCCGCAGAATCACAATCCCTTGCGTTCAGCTACGATTTTTACGATTAAAGATGCCGCTTTTGTACGTGTTACGGATTTTGAAATTACAGAGTAATTGACCTTACGTGGGGAGATGCTGGGAGACAGCTTTGCTGTCTCCCAGCTGTGGAGGATGACCATGTTTTTACAACAGCTTTTTAATGGACTTTCGGTAGGTAGCATATACGCGTTGATGGCTGTCGGTTATTCCTTAATCTACAGCCTTCTGAACTTTACTAATTTTGCACACAGCTTGACTGTTACATTAGGCGCATTTGTTGCATTCTTCGTTACAAGCACAGCGCTTCAAAACTTGACGGTGGGCATCCTTGCAGCGGTTGCGGTTGCGGGAGCAGCCGCGATGCTGATTCAAAAGACTGCCTATAGCCCACTTTTGAAGAAAAATGTTCGAAGGATTTATTTGACAATAGCGGGACTTGGCACAGTTACGATCGGCGAAAACCTGATGATTATCGGATTTACGAGCCGTTTTCGCGCGTATCCCGTCAATTTCTCCGGTGATATGATCTCTATTTTCGGAGCGTCCGTCGGAGAGGTGGATTTGATCATATTTTTGCTAAGCGTTGTAGCGTTGGTTGCTGTGGAAATTCTGATTCAAAAAACCAGATTTGGCCTTGCAATCAGAGGGGCATCTTATGATTTGAATACAACGGCAATTATGGGAGTCAATATTCAGCGTCTCATCCTGACAGTATTTCTTGTAGCCGGCTCTTTAGCAGGACTTGCAGGGGCGCTCCTTGGTGCCAAGTACACGGCATACCCCATGCTTGGAGCAAGCATGACAAATAAGGCGTTTGTCAGCGCTGTGGTCGGTGGGCTTGGGAGCATACCGGGCGCTGTGGTCGGCGCAATGATTCTGGGTATCGGTGAGACGATGATAGCGGGCTATATTTCTTCGTCATTGCGTGATTTGTTCGCATATATGATGCTGGTTATCATTTTAATTGTTCGCCCGGTGGGAATTATGGGGCGGTCCTCTGAGGATAAGGCGTAATTAGGAGAGAAAGCATGGATTATTGGATTGGTGTATTTACGTTGACCTGTATTTATTTGATAGCGATACTTGGCGTCAGCGTCCTCTATGGCTTTACAGGGCTGTTTACCATGGGTCATGCCGGTTTTATGTCTCTTGGAGCCTATACCTCCGCAATTATCACGATTTATTTTGGCGTACCCAATTTTGTCGGTATCGTGGCGGGAGTATTGGTCGCTGCGCTGATCGGCGTACTGATAGGCATCCCAACGTTGCGGATGAGCGGCGATTATTTTGTAATTGTTACGCTGGGCATCGGAGAGGCAATTCGCATTATTATTCAGAATTTAACCGGTATCACAGGCGGAGCGCGCGGGCTGCAGGGAATCCCTTCCGGTAGCCAGGCTTGGATGGTTGCGGTCGTATTGGTAACAGTTGTTGTGTTCCTTGCTAATTTCAAGCGTTCTAAGCTTGGAAGAAATTGCATTGCAATTCGCGAGGAACCACTGGCCGCTGCCGCATGCGGTATTGACGTTTTCCGTCATAAACTGCTGGCAATGGCGATTAGTTGTGCGCTGTGTGGGCTGAGCGGCGCGTTGCTCGCACATTACATGCATTATCTTGTCCCGACAATGTTCAACATGGCCAAGTCAAACGAACTGATTATGACAGCAATCCTTGGCGGACGCGGCAGCATCACGGGAACGCTGATCGCGGGCGCGGTATTGATTCCACTGCCCGAGTTCCTCCGGTTTGGTTCGGCGCAGGAATGGAGAATGGTTCTTTATGGACTGCTGGTAGTTATTACAATTATTTTCCGTCCTACGGGCCTTGTTGGTGGCAAGGAAATAACACCGAAGGCCATTCGACAGTTCGGAATGCAAATGCGGCAGCGGTTACATCGAATGAATGGAGTGGTCCGGAAGGGGGATGGAGAGCATGAATAACCTCCCGTTTTTTTCCATTAAAGGACTTCATAAAAACTTTGGTGGAGTTATCGCAACAAATAATGTATCGATTGATATAAACAAAAACGAGATATTTGGAATTATCGGGCCGAACGGAGCGGGAAAGACTACGCTTTTTAATATGATTACCGGCGTGTATCACCCATCAGAGGGACATATCTTTCTGGAGAGTACCCAGCTTGACGGAATGCCCGTGCATAAAATCGCTCAGGCAGGCGTGGCGCGTACATTCCAGAATATCCGTTTGTTTTCGGATTTGACCTGCTATGAGAATGTAAAGACCTCATGTCAGAAAAACGTCCACTATGGCTTTTTAGACGGTATTCTAAGAACCTCTCGCTGTCGAAGCGAAGAGGCAAGGCTTGATAACGAGTGCAAAGAATACCTCAGGGAAGTAGGCCTATGGGAACAGGCGAATGTGCTGGCCCGAAATTTACCATATGGAATGCAGCGCCGTCTTGAGATTGCCCGCGCAATGGTTACCTTTCCCAAGTTGCTGCTGCTCGACGAACCGGCTGCAGGCATGAACGAGGAAGAGTCCCGCCAGCTGACAGAAATTATCAAGGAGCTGCGCGATAAGCACGATGTAACGATTATTATCATCGATCACCACATGGATGTTATTATGGATGTGTGCGACAAAATTACTGTTATCAATTTTGGCACGCAGATTGCAACCGGAGCGCCAGAGAGCATTCAAAGCAATCCGGATGTAATAGCAGCCTATCTGGGGGAGAATGAAACATGATTGAGATCAAAAATCTGCACTACTCTTACGGAAAGATTACGGCGCTGCGCGGGATCAATTTAGCAGCGAACTCCGGGGAAATTACCGCAATCATCGGGGCGAACGGCGCGGGAAAATCTACCATGATGAAGTGCATTGCAGGTCTGCTCAAGCCAAATATCGGTGAGATCCTCTGCGATGGGGAAAGACTGCCGGCGGAGCCGCACAATGTGGTTAAGCGCAATATTGTTCTGGTTCCAGAGGGAAGATGGATTTTCCCAAACTTAACAGTTGAAGAAAACCTGAAAATGGGTGCGTATACCGTCAAGGATAATACGGAGAACATGGAAAAGGCATATGCCATGTTCAACCGTTTGGGAGAGCGCAAGCGGCAGTTGGCCGGAACGCTTTCCGGCGGGGAGCAGCAAATGCTGGCGATTGCGCGTGCACTGATGTCGAATCCGAAAACAATTCTTTTTGATGAGCCGTCCCTGGGACTTGCGCCGCTGATTGTTAATGATGTAATCGATATGATTCAGCGTGTCAACAGGTCCGGAATTTCGGTTATAGTCGTCGAGCAGAATGCAAAAAAAATACTGACAATCGCAAACCGCGCTTATGTGATGGAGCAAGGAAGGATTGTAAAGAGCGGCAGCGGGCAGGAGTTGGCGAGCGATAGCTCGATTGTGGAAGCATACCTTGGCGGTAGACGCGGAAAGTAGGGAGAATATTATGACAGAAAAGACTTGGAAAGCTACGCTTGATTATTTTGGGCTGGAGGGGCAAGTGGCCATCGTGACCGGCGCCGGTAACGGCATCGGAGAGGCGACAGCAACTATGCTCGCAAACCTTGGTGCGAAGGTCGCTGTTTGCGACATTGAAATTGCCCGCGCCGAACGAGTAGCACAGAATATTACGAATTGCGGAGGGACCGCAATCGCGGTCGCCTGCGATGTCGGTAGTCAGGAGCAGATAGAGCGAGCCGTCGAGGAGGTCGCCGCACAGCTTGGTTCCATAGATATTCTGGTAAATAACGCGGCAGGCTTTGGCGGGGGAAAGACATTGGATCAGGTAGATCTAAAGGAGTGGGACCGGCTGATTCATTTGAATCTGACCAGCGCCTATATGTTCTCCATGGCGGTTCTCCCTTATATGAAAGAGAAAAAGCACGGAAAAATCTGTAACGTCAGTTCGGGCTCCGGTATTATCGGTGATAATACGGACGTTCACTATGCCTCAGCGAAGGCGGGCCTGATCGGAATGACAAAGGAGATGGCAACAGAGTTGATGCCATTTCAGATCAATGTCAACGCGCTTGGCACGGGCTTGACGGATACGAGAATGTCTCGCAGGAGCTATTGGGAGCAAAAGAAGAACAGTATTTCATGGCATCGTGTGGGTGAGCCGAAGGATCAGGCAGCTGCAATTACATATTTGGTTTCGGAGGCAGCTGAGTATTTGACGGGACAGGTTATTTGCCCTAACGGCGGGGCATGGATGCATGGGTAAAAATGATGAAAGATTATTTGAAAATTGCGGGGAAAGCGGCAATTGTATCTGGCTCTGCACAGGGAATTGGAAAAGGAATCGCAAAAGGACTTGCATCTTACGGTGCAAAAGTCATAATCTGTGATATCAATGATGAGCTTGGATTGCAGACTGTAGAGGAAATCCGCGAGGATGGTGGGTGCGCAGAATTCTGTTCTTTTGATGCGCTTTCATCGGAGAGCATAAAACGACTTGTGGATAAGACAAAGCAGAAGTTTGGCAGTGTGGATATTGTAGTTAACAGCGTAGGTGGAGGTGAGCAGCCTCGTGGCTTTGAGACATTGTCAGATGATGATTGGGATCGGATTATTCGCCTGAATCTTTATAGCATGTTCTATATGTGTAGAGCAGCATTTCCATATATGAAAGAACAGCTGTCAGGGAAGATCGTTAATATTAGCTCTGGATTTGCCCTTGCAGGTGGCGATTACTGCGCGCACTACGCTACGGCCAAAGCTGGCGCGATTGGATTTACAACATCGCTTGCAAAGGAAATGGCACCATATAATGTAAACGTTAATGTCATTCCTGTCCCGACGACAGATACACCGCTGCTACGGGCAACACTTAGTCAGGAAATGATTCAGCGAGAGATTGATGTGACTCCAATGAAACGTATTGCGACAACGGAGGATATTGCTGATACGGTGCTTTTTTTGGTGTCCGATGCGGCTCGCTATATTACCGGACAGATCATTGCTCCGAATGGAGGAAGGAGAATGCTGGTGTGACAGCATTAGAAAGACTCTATAACGCGGCAGTGGTGCCCGTCGTCGTGCTCGA
>OLVU01001269.1_pt1 | contig 17464 bp, 21 predicted proteins | sample 1673321 | NCBI WGS metagenome assembly OLVU01 (sample SAMEA3178942, study PRJEB25190) | human gut metagenome | biome: human gut; feature: human-associated habitat; material: faeces | place: Austria | collected 2013 | reverse complement strand
TACTCCAAAAGGAAAAAGGCATGGTGCGCTCTGTGGATGTGGCCCGGCACATGGGAGTTTCAAAACCCAGCGTGTGCCACGCGGTAGCTACCTTGAAAGAGGGAGGTTTCCTCACCATGGACGGGGACTTCCTTCTCCGCCTGACCGATGTGGGACGGGAGGTAGCCGAGCAGACTTATGAAAAACATTGCTTTTTCACACGCCTGTTAGTGGAGGCTGGTGTAGAGCCCAAGGCTGCTGAACGAGACGCCTGCCGCATGGAGCATGTGATCAGCCCAGCCAGTTTTCAGAAACTGACGGAGTTGTACCAGAAACGCCATCCAAGTACAGAGCCGACCGAGAATGGGAGGCGGTTTGATGCGAAAACAGATCCTGCTGATTGATGATGACCTGCCCCTTTGCCGGAAACTCCGGGAGGCTCTGCAGGACGATACCACAGAGGTCCGGTATTTCATTGATACAGCGGAGGCCCTGGACAGTTTTATGCGGCACCGGTATTGCTTGATCATCATGGACCCGGCGCTGGAAGATATGGATGGCCGAGAACTGCTTCGGACCATGCGTCAGGCCAAGGCGGTCCCGATTCTGGTGCTCACCGGTACACTATCATTGGAAGATGAAATTGAACTTCTTTCATTAGGAGCAACAGTCTGTAACTCAAAGCCGATTGACCTGCGCCGCTGTACTGCTCAGGCTCATGCACTCATCCGCCTCTATATGGAGTCGGAACATACAGAGAAGCAATATTATACCTTGACCTTTGGGACAGAATTGGTTATTAACCCTTTGCATCGTCAGGTACATTTGAAAGGAAGGGCGATACAGCTTGCTCGGAGAGAGTTTGATCTGCTGTACCTGTTGGCCAGCCGTCCTGGACAAGTATTTTCACGAGAGCAGCTCTACAGCCATATCTGGAATACTGACACAGAGTTCGGTGTAGATGAAGCAGTGCGATTTCAAATCAAGAGTCTGCGAAAGAAACTGACCAGAACAAGAGGCAGTTATATTCAGACCGTTCGCGGAATCGGGTACCGATTTGATAGTGAAAAAGAGTAGAGAAACAGCAAGGGAAAATCACCAATTTCCCCTTGCTGTTTCTCTATGGTATATCCGGAAAGCAGGAAATCCTCCTGGAAGACTCCCTATTTCCACGCTTTCTGAATTGTGGTAGAATGATAAGTACAGAATGGCAAATCAAAATTTGAGGAGTTAAGAATTTATAGAGGTAATTCGAATGGAATATATTATTTCTGCCTGTTCGGGAAAAAGAATTGATGTGAAAAGAGGGCAGCGTATCACTGTTATGGATATAGAAGGCGGACAGGTTGCAGATTTCTTCGCTGTGTCCGTTTTAAGCAGCGAGGAATTTCTCTCGCCCGCTGTTACGCTCGATTGCCACGAATCCTTGAAATTGAATGTTGGCGATGAACTGTACACGAACCTGTATCACCCGATGTTCCGAATTCTTTCGGATGATGTCGGAGTGCATGATCTTCTTTTTCCATCTTGCCGCCCGGAGATGTATAACTTTTTCTACCAGAACGGCGGCGGACACCCGAACTGCTTTGACAATATCAACGGCGTTCTCGGAGAGCATCGTCCTATCATCAACCCTGTAAATTTGTTTATGTACACGACTATTGATGCAAACGGAAAGATCACCATTCATCCGCCTGTTTCCAAAGCAGGTGACAAAATCGTGTTGGAAGCACTTATGGATGTACGCGTCGGTATTGCGGCTTGCAGTGTATCTGAAAGTGATACAAACAGTGGTAAGTGTACAGCGATCAAAGTTTGTGTAGACTGAAATTCATTTGGGAGATCGACAATGCTGGAAATTAGAGAGGAACGGTTCTCTGAATACAGGGAAACCGAAAATGTAGTAAGAGATGCCTTTTGGAATGTATATTCCCCCGGATGTGACGACCATTATTTGGTCCATCAGATCCGCAAATCACCCGCGTTTATTCCTGAACTAAGTTTAGTCGCACTTGATAAGGGCAGAATAATCGGCTATGTCACCAATTTGAAATCCTTTATCGGGGGGGATGACGGAAAACGCTATGAGGTCTTGAGTTTGGGGCCGATTGCTGTTTTGCCGGAATACCAGCGGACAGGGATTGGCGCAAGGTTAATTTCCGAGGTAAAAGAAACCGCACGCAAATTGAATTACCGGGCAATCCTGCTTTACGGCAATCCCGCCTTTTACACAAAGCAGGGCTTTGAAAGCGCCGAGAAATACGGCATCAGAAATTCAGAAAATATGTTTGCCGCCGCACTTCATGTATGCGGCTTATACGATGGGGCTTTGCAAGGCATATCCGGGAGATATTATGAGGACAGCGTCTACAATGTCAGCGAAGAAGCCGTCCGGGAATTTGACAAAAACTTCCCACCTAAAACGCCAATTTCAGGCACACCATCGCAGCAATATTTTCTCGAAATGGTAAACAACTGCCGGCCTTACGATGGAAAATAGGTTTTACAGGAAAGCACACCGAAAAAGGCCTTAAAATTTGAAAGGGACTGCCGCACTAAATGATCTGTGTGGCAGTCCCTTCTTGTTGTTAAACTCCGTTGCTCACATAGCGGATGAAAATCAGTTTGTGATTACAGTCACCAGATAAATCCAGCCTTCTCTGCATTCACTGCAAAGTACGGCTGTTCCTTACTCCTCCCAGGGTGTTGCCACTAACGGCTCAGCAGGGTCATAGGGAATCCGGATAAAGCGGTCGAACTTTTCCGGAGAGAAGCGGCTCTCATAAATGTGCCGGTGCTGTTCCATCAGCACGCTGTCATCCATCGGCTTTTTGGACCAGTAGAGCGTCTTGTAGGGCACTCCGAATAAAGCGGTCTCATACCCGGCGGTTTTTGCGCCGTTGCGGGCATAGAAGCCCAGGCGATGCTCCGCCATCACGGGATCGGGAGCGTGGGAGGGAAGTTCACTTTCCCCGAAAATAGTCAGATCCGGCTCCTGTTCCAGCAGTATGGACAGGAGCCGCGCCCCAATCCCCCTGTTTCGATGATCTGCGGAGACGCACAGGTAATCCAGCAGGGCCCAGCCCGGCCGCCCCAGCCACAGAAAACAGGCGCCAACAATCTCATCGCCGTCAAACAGGCACCAGGGGCGGTAGAGCCCATCCCGCCACAGTTCCTCTATGGACTGCAGGGGCTTCAATTCTGAGGCGGGAAACGCCTGTTTCAGTTGCCCCTCATAAACAGACTTGAGTTGTTCCGATGTAGGTATCCGTAATTCCATCGTCATTCCCTTACTATCATAATTAAAGTGTGTGGAGAAATCAGCTTTAACAGAACGGAGGGTTTTTATTCACTCCATCGTTCCGTAGCGGACCGGCACATGGATGCTTCCCAGGTCCCGCACCGTCTGTTCCCCGGACGCCCAGACCGGCTTCAGGTCCACCTGGATGATCTGGGGATTTTCATAGGTCTTGAAATAGTAGACCTTGTTCGGAAGGTCGATCATGGAAGTGTACTGGGTGTAGTCAAAGGTCCCGTTGGCCGTCTTTACCACGCCGTTGGGCAGGGTGACGCCCTCCAGGATGTGAAAGCCCTCCACGATGGCCTCCTGCATGGTCTCCGGCTGCACCATATGGAGTTTCTGGAACGCGGTCCTGACGAAACGGGCGGGCGGTGTGTAGCCTCCGGGCAGGACGCTCGTTCCGGCGGCCTGTCCAAAAGGCTCCATCCGGAAACCACCCCAATCCGCCTGCTCCGTCTGCTCCGGCGCGGCCCCAATGTAGCTGCGTAAATTCGTCATCTGCCAGGGGAAATCCGGGCTGTTGGTCAGAACGCCCACCGGGTTTTCATAGGCGTTCAGCCCCTGTTTGGTCTGCTCCACCACGAGGCTTTTGCCGGACAGGTCGGTGAAGATCCAGTGCAGCGGCACGACGGTCCCGGTCAGTTTGTCCTGAAGCCCCACCAGGGTGGTGTCGGCCAGAAGCTCCCGGAGGTCATCCAGAGAGGCGCAGAGGCCGAGGACATAGTGTAAAAAGTCCAGGGCCGGGACCTGCGCTTTGCTGCTCTGCTGGGAGAACGGCGGGAAGTCGGCATATCCTTTAAAGTACAGCGCGCCGCCCGCAAGCCCCTTTTCGTTGACGCCATCAAACAGGACATAGAGATTTTTGAAGTGGCGGCTGATCCCCGCAACCGCATACCGGTCAGTGAGCTCCCTGCCCAGCGTGTTTTCCCAGGTGGAGCCGGCGGGAAAGGCCGCAAGACGCGGGTCCAGAATGTAGTGGAAATCCATTGTCCGGCCAAATACATTTTCATGCTGCTGATTTAAGAAATTGATTGCAGTACACATAAAAGAAACCCTCCAATTTTTGAGTCTTGATGGACCGCCCTGTTTTACCGTCAGGGCGTTTTACCATTTATAGCCCACATCGCTGAACGCCAGCACAAGGCTGTCGATCCCCAGCAGGATCAGATAGGCCCCGATGACAAAGCCCATGGACAGGAACGCGAGGGCCGGCTGGAGCAGCATGAGGAAGCCGAGCACCAGCCCGATGATGTTCAGGACCAGGCTGAAATAGTAGTACCCGCTGCCGGCCACATACCGGATGATCCCCAAGTGGGTCAGGCGGGAGATGCAGTGCATGATGAACCATAGGGGGAAGAAGATCGTCAGCGCCCAGGCCGCGGCGCCGGGATAGACCATCACCAGCAAACCCGCGATCACGCTCAAAATGCCGCTGACCAGAGCCACTACCGGCCCGAAGCCGGTATGGCGCTCCATCTTCACATAGAACACAATATCCGCGATCCCTGTGATAAGGGCGAACACGCCGTAGACCAGCACGGCACCGGTCAGCACGCTGCCCGGCCGCAGAAAAGTGAAGATGCCCAGCACGATCAACAGAATGCCGATGATCAGTTCCATCCATCCAAATTTAGAACGACGCCTCATTTTGCACAACCTCCGTTTCCTCTCCCCGCGGTGTATCCTGCACGCTGACTGCTTCCAGGGAGAGAAGCAGGGCGTGATTGGCGGCCTGCGCCGCGAAATCCAGTGAGTATTCTGCCAGCAGTAGGGCCTCCTCCGCGGACAGCCCCCGGCGCCAGACTTCGGAGAACGGGCCGTCCTGCTCCGCACGCTCACGGTCGATGAACGCCTCTATCGTCTCATAGGAGGACGCCAGCTTCCCGACCATGGGAGAGCGGCTGAACTTCAGCTTTGTCTGGAACGCCAGACGGTCCGCTTCATTTTTCTGCCGCAGGCGGGCCAGCTCCTGGCCGAGTTGTTCGCGGCTTGCTGTTTCACTGAGCTGGATGCTCCCGTGGAGCAGCCCGAACTCCCGGTCCAGCTCATACAGTTTTGCGGACAGAATTTCATGTGACATGATCTGCACCCCTTTCCTTTTCATGCTTTTATTTTAATCAGGGCGGGGGGCTGGAACAATAGCCAGAAAATGAAGTGTGTATTGACAGAAATGCCGGAGTGTAAAACTTTTTTACACTCCGGCATTTCTGTGAAAAGAGAGGGTTATTGTCTGGGGGAGATCTCCCCCACAACAAGCTGATGGACAATATGAACGATGTGGTCTAAATCGCCGCTGTCAGCCTCGGTCCAGTTTTTGAGGAGGCCGAGGACCGCCTGACTGTGGTAGCGCATCACAAGTTTCAAGTCCGCATGGCTGCATTGAGCGTACAGGCCGCGTTTTTCCACCACCCGCAGGAAAAATGTGAAAAACTGTTCCTCCACCATCCGCTCGATCTCATCCCGGTAGTTGGTTTGAAGGCCATGCTCCACATAGGGGCGGGCGTTCAGCGCCAGCAGGAACAGGCAGTGCAGCCCCTTTTCCGCATCCCCCTGGGTAAGCGTTTCCTCGATCATTCTGTCCGTGCCGCGCTCCAGGACCCATTTCAACAGGTCTGGAATATCTTCAAAGTGATAATAAAAGGTCTGCCGGGTGATGCTGCATTCATCCACGATGTCTTTCACCGTCAGTTTTTTGACCTTCTTTTGCATCAGAAGCCGCTTCACGGCCTCTGCAATCAGTTCCTTTGTATCAACTGCCACCCGGGCATACACCTCCGTTCACTGCTTTGAGAATATTATACACAGTAACCGCAAAATTCACAAGATGCCGTTACTCTGAACAGCGGCTAAAGCGTATCAAGGCGGAGATGCTCTAAATGTTTCATGCGCCGGTACTCCAGCGGGGACATGCCGAATTGTTTTTTGAAAACGGATGCAAATTTGCTCTGGTTGATGTATCCGACCTGTTCCGCCACCTCAGATACCGAAAGCCGGCTGCCCGTCAACAATTCCGCGGCTTTTCTCATTCTGACCTCCCGGAGATACGCCGAAATGTTTTGTCCAAAGACGCCGCGAAAATAATTCTTCATACTGGTTTCGCTGATAGAAAACCTCGCGGCCAGTTCCCATGCCGGATGATACTGCCGCAGGTCGGCTGTGATGATCTGTTCCACCTGTTTTGCAATGCTCACCTGCGTTTCTGTAAAATAGGCGCAGACTTGGGACAGAGGGATTTCCTTCTGCGCCATCAGCAGCGAAAACAGCGCCAGGGAATAGATCTTCATCTGCATTACAGCAAAGGGCATAGGCTCATGATACAGTGACCATAGTTTTTTCAACAATTCTTCCGCGTCGGGGACAGCCTTGGAGATGTAGGTGCTTCCATTCCGGCAGTACCGCTCCACAACGCAGTGAAAGTCGAGTCCGAATTCCTCCAGAAGCCATGCGCTCTGCGCTGCAAGCGTATCAAGCTCTATAAAGAACTCCAGCCCCTCGTAGATGCGGCGTGGATAGACATACTGCCTTTGAGCAAAATGTTCTGTCAGAGACAGATCCCCATCCGTCACATACACAAAATTTCCGTTGTTCAGAATGATCTCACAGCGCCCAGTAACGCAGTAGTTCAGAAGCAGCGGCCCTTTTTCCTTGGAGCCCTCTCCGCACAGATCCGGTGCTGTCCAGAGCGGAGCGTTTACTGAGATATAGGCCAGCGTCAATCCCGGGAAAAGCGGGAAAAATGTCACAGAGCCTTTTCCATCCTTCCCATTTAGAAAAAGTCCCGCGCTGTATTCTCTCCGTTCGATAGATATTCCGGGAACTTCAACGCATTTTCGGATGATTTCATCAATGTTCATAGGTACACGCTTTCCTCTTGGATACTCAAGAAACGGAATGTTTTTTATCCATTATAGGCTTGGAATTGCTCATTCGTCAACCTAAAAACTCGATGTTGATTGGAGCTAAAAAGTTGTTCGGTTGTAGAAACACCAATCTGGTTGTGGTATTCTATAACGAGGTTAGAATACGCTAACCAAAAAGTGCGGAGGTGTACTTATGAGTAACAAACTTCAGGCAAAAGACTTGATCAGCCTTGGACTGTTTACGGTCCTGTATTTTGTCATCGGCTGCTGTGTCGCAATCCCCATCGGGTTTGTACCGATTTTCCTTCCCGTCCTGGGGGCGCTATGGGCGCTGATCACTGGCATCCCATTCATGCTGTTCCTGACAAGGGTGAAAAAGTTCGGGATGGTCACCATTATGGGCATTTTGAGCGGCCTGCTGATGGGGTTGACCGGCATGGGCTTCTGGGGCGTCCCCCTAGGGGCTGTTTTTGGACTGCTGGGTGATTTGATTTTGAAATCCGGCGGCTATAAGAGCGCCAAGAAGAGCCTGCTGGGGTATGCGGTGTTCAGCCTCTGGATGGTGGGTACCTATATTCCCATGTATTTTATGGTGGAAGACTCCTGGGCGAGTTTTGCGGCCAGCTTCGGAGAGGAATATGCGGATCAGGTAATGGCTGTCATGCCGATGTGGAGCATAATCCTGGTAATTGCAGGAATCTTTGTGTTCGCCATTTTCGGCGGACTGCTGGGCAAGGCCCTCTTGAAAAAGCACTTTGCCAAGGCGGGCATTGCGTAATGAGCAGCGCATCATACCCTACAGTAACAGCAAGCAAGAAAGGCATCCAACTGGACCCGCGCACCAAGCTGCTTCTTCTGCTGACCATCACTACTCTGATGTTCAGTACCAGCAACGAGGGAATCATGAATTTGATAAAGCCACTTTTGAGCCTTGTCCCATTTATCCTGATCCTCTCCGAGCGACGATTTCAGACGGCGGCAAAGTACCTGATTTTGTACGCGGCCTGTTTTGCGCTGGAGCGTGTGGCCCTGATCTGGGCGAGCGGGCTCCCCTCCTTTGTTCTGTTGGCAGTCACATCCATCATGACCCGCTTTGCACCCGGTATCATGATGGGTGCCTATCTGATTGCGTCCACATCGGTGAGCGAATTCATTGGCGCCATGGAGCGGATGCACCTGACGGAGAAGATCGTGATCCCGCTGTCGGTGATTTTCCGCTTCTTTCCCACCGTCAGCGAGGAGTATCAGGCCATCCGGGACGCTATGAAGATGCGCGGGATACGCTTCGGAGGAAAGAATCCGTTCCTGATGGTCGAGTACCGGCTGGTACCGCTTATTGTATCCGTGGTCAAAATCGGGGATGAACTTTCCGCTGCCGCCTTAACGCGGGGCCTTGGGGCTCCAGGGAGGCGTACCAACTTGTGCCGGATTGGGTTTCATGTACAGGATCTTATGGCGGCGCTGTTCTGCGTCGCCTGCTTCGCTCTGTTTCTGCTCCAGCCGCAGATCGCTTTTTGGGGAGGTGTCAGAGGATGATTCAGATTGACCATGTGACCTTCTCTTATGGAGAAGAAACGGAGCATACCGGTGGTGTTCGGGACATTGAGCTTCAGATCAAGCGCGGCGAGTTTGCCGTGCTCTGCGGCGAGAGCGGCTGCGGAAAAACCACGCTCACCCGCCTGATCAACGGCCTGATCCCCCATTATTACGAAGGGGAGATGAGCGGCGGCGTGTGGGTCAACGGGGCTGAAGTGTCAAAACAACCGCTCTATGATACGGCGAAAATCGTGGGCAGCGTGTTCCAAAACCCGCGTTCCCAGTTTTTTAATGTAGATACAACCAGCGAGATCACCTTTGGCTGTGAAAATCTGGGCCAGCCGGCAGAAACAATCCGGGCGCGGCTGGAGAGGACGGTCCGTGATTTCCGATTGGAAAAGCTGATGGACCGGAATATCTTCCACCTCTCCGGAGGAGAGAAACAAAAAGTTGCCTGCGCCGGCGTGTCGATCATGGAGCCGGAGGTACTGGTACTGGATGAGCCATCCTCCAATCTGGATGCGGCATCCATTTCCGACCTGCGGAAAACCCTGGCTTTCTGGAAAAGCCAAGGGAAAACCATCATCGTATCGGAACACAGGCTCTATTATCTCCGTGGTCTGGCGGATCGTTTTATTTATATGAAGGGCGGCAAAATCACACGGGAATATACTTCGGAGGAATTTAATGGCCTGTCGGAGCAAGCCCGGACGGAAATGGGGCTGCGCACTTTCGCCCTGGAACAATTACAACCGCCGCAAACACCGCAATGCACAGGGACGGAACTGGAGCTGAAGCAGTTCCGCTTTGCATATCCCCATGGATCGGCAATCCTGCACATACAGGAGTGCACTATTCCGGCCGGCCGCATTGTAGGCATCATTGGTAATAACGGGGCTGGCAAGTCCACCTTTTCCCGGTGCTTCTGCGGGCTGGAGAAGCGATGCGGCGAGGTAATCTGGAACGGCAGGCGATACCGTCCGAAAGATCGGCTGAACACCTGCTATATGGTCATGCAGGAGGTAAACCATCAGCTCTTTACAGAAACAGTCCTGGACGAAGTGTTGATCAGCATGGAGGAGCCGGATACAAAACAGGCAGAGGAAATCCTGACCCGGCTGGATCTCCTCCTGTTCAGAGACAGGCACCCTATGTCGCTTTCCGGCGGGCAGAAACAGAGGGTGGCCATCGCATCCGCCATTGCGTCAAAGCGGTCTATTCTCTTTTTTGACGAACCCACCAGCGGCCTTGATTACCGGCACATGAAAGAGGTCGCCGCTGTTTTGCGGCAGCTCAGCACGGAAGGCGTCACTGTTTATGTGATCACACACGATCTGGAACTGCTGCTGGACTGCTGCACGGACATCATCCATTTCGCCCAGGGAAACATTGCCGGCCAATATCCTATGGATGCGGGCGGCCTTTCAAGGGTCTGCGCTTATTTTATGGGAAGCGGCGCCTAAAGTGTGGACAGCTTCTGTGCGCGCCGGTACTCCAACGGGGACATGCCGAATTGCTTCTTGAATACCGCTGCAAACTTTCCCTGATTGGAATAGCCAACCTGCTCCGCGATTTCTGCAATGGGGCGGCTGGTGTCCGCTAAAAATTCAGCGGCGGCTTTCATACGGGCCTCCCGCAGATAGGTGGAGATGTTCTGGCCGTACACCCCACGGAAGTAGTTTTTCAAGCTGGTTTCTCCAACGGAGAATTTTTCCGCCAGCAGACGCACGGGGATATGTTTCCGGAGATCTGCGGTGAGGATTTGTTCTGCTTTTTTGGCGATCCCCACCTGAAGTTCCGTATAAAAGCCGCAGGTTTTTGAAGGGCGCGGCTTTGTATGGAGCAGTTCGTAAATCAGTTCCAGCGTATAGATGCGCAGATAAAAGAGAGACGGCTGCTCCGACAGTGCCCAGAGTTTGTGGAAAATGGCGGTAAGTGTGCTGTCCGCCTCGTTGATATAGGTCTTTTGTCTGCGGCAATAGTTCTCACGCAGCAGAGTAAAATCCAGCTCAAAAGCGGACATCAGTTCCTGGGCATGATGAGAGAGCTGTTCTATATCAAAATAGATTTTAATGCCCTGATAAAGCCTTGTTGGGAAAATATAGCCGTCCTGGGCCGTCTGCTCACTGACGGCAAAATCATTTTCCTTCAGGTATATGTAGGCTCCGTCATCCAGAAGAAGCTCACTTCTTCCTGCAACGCAGTAATTGATCAGCAGGGGCCGCAGCTCGGCATTGGCCTCGGACTCCGGCCAGTTTGACGCGTTTACCTGAATAAACGCCAGGGTCACACCGGGAAAGAGCGGGTGGAAGACCATCCTTCCGCGGCCGTCCTCCTGCTCCAAAAGAAGTTCGCTGCTATTTGGGCCGCTTTTCCACTCTACGCCCAAAACGGTATCGCTGTTTTTCAGGATGCTTTCCATCATGTCGCGCAACAAATTTTCCCCCTTTCGCGGCAAAATGATTGAGTTTATTATAGGCCACCTCCCTTTAGGGGTCAATCATCAAACAACGGGAAAGAGAAAACTCCTTGCTATTCGGGCCTAAACTGTCGGTATGTGCATAGAAGCGTGATTTGATCTGTGCTACTATTACGACGGTTAGCGTTGTCTAATCCGAAAATCAATCATGTGTAGGAGGATTCTCAATGAACAGGCTTCAAGGGAAAGACTTAATCAACATCGGTATTTTTACGGCGATCTACTTTATCGTGATCTTTGCCGCGGCGTCTATTGGCTTTATCCCTATTTTCATCCCGCTCATCAGTGTGATCGTTCCGCTGGTCGGCGGCATCCCCATGATGCTGTTTTTCTCCAAAATCAAAAAGTTTGGTATGCTGACCATCTGCGGCCTGCTGCTTGGTATCATTATGCTGCTTACCGGAATGGGCTACTGGTGCATCCCCACCGGCCTGATTTTTGGATTGATCTCTGATTTCATGATGAAGGGCTGCGGCTACAAAAAGGCCAAGCGCGAAGTCCTGATCCACGGCGTTTTCTCCATGTGGGTGATCGGCGCGTTCATCCCTATTGTTGTGACACGGGACGCTTACTATCAAAATCTCCTTCCCGGCTATGGACAGGAATATGCAGACACGCTCATGGCCTATATGCCGGACTGGATTTTGCCGGTGCTTCTGGCGGCGGCCTTTGTCAGCGGACTGGTGGGCGGCCTGATTGGACGCAAAATTTTCAAAAAGCACTTTGAACGGGCGGGAATTGTATAATGAGCCGCGAGCTTCTTGCCAGTCAGAAAAACCACAGTGGGATTGTTTTAGATCCCCGCACAAAATTGGCGGTGCTGACCACCATAGCCGTTTTCATTTTGGGCGGCTCGTATGAAGGCGTCATGCAGTATTACATCATTGTGCTGGCGGCGATCCCCCTGCTGCTTCTGCTCTCGGCAGGAAAATGGAAAGGCGCTGTCCTCTATCTCTTGATTTTTGGGGGAAGCCTCTGCTTGGAACTGTTTGGACTATCCTATCTGACCGGGGTTGCAAATTTTATCGCGGTTGCCATTGTGGGGCTGTTCCTCCGGTTTACGCCGGGAATTGTCATGGGGTACTTCGTAGTCACGACCACAACCGTCAGCGAATTCGTGGCCGCCATGGAGCGGCTTCACCTGCCGCAGCAGATCACGATCCCCATGTCGGTCATGTTCCGCTTTTTCCCGACGGTGGCGGAAGAATGGAGCGCCATTGGGGACGCCATGCGGATGCGCGGCGTCCGCTTTGGCGGTGGAAAGGCCGGCTCTATTCTGGAATACCGCATGGTTCCCATGATGATCTGCTCCGTCAAGATTGGAGAAGAGTTGAGTGCGGCGGCACTGACCCGCGGCCTGGGCGGACCGGTCAAGCGGACCAACATCTGTAAAATCGGGTTTCGCGCACAGGATATTGTGTTGCTCCTGATCTGCCTTGGGGCATTTGCCGCGCAAGCCTATGTGTGGGCTGCAAGGGGGTGAATGCCATGATTGCGTGCAGAGATGTGTCGTTTTCCTATCCGGCAAGCGGCCCTGTGGATGGGGAATGTCTGACGGAAGGGGCGCTGAAGCATATCACCTGTACGATTGAGGACGGCTCCTTTGTTCTTCTCTGCGGGGCCTCCGGCTGCGGCAAGACAACCTTGACCCGCCTGCTGAACGGCCTGATCCCCCATTACCACGAGGGGACTTTTACAGGCTCGGTCTATCTGGATGGGAAAGATACCCGCGAACTGTCGCTCTTTGAGATTTCTCAAAAGGTAGGCTCTGTGTTCCAAAATCCACGCTCCCAGTTTTTCAATGTGGACACGACCAGCGAACTGGCCTTTGGCCCGGAAAATCACGGATTGCCCGAGAAGGCCGTCCGCGAGCGGGTCCGCCGAGTGGCGGAGCAGCTGAAGCTGGAATCTCTGCTTGACCGAAGTATCTTCTCCCTCTCTGGCGGGGAGAAGCAGAAAATCGCTTGTGGGTCAGCGGCAGCAATCGAGCCGGATATTTATGTTCTGGATGAGCCGTCCTCCAATCTGGACGCTTACGCGATTGCGGATTTCCGAAAACTGCTCACGCTCTTGAAGGACCAGGGGAAAACCATTGTCATATCAGAACACCGGCTCTATTATTTACGCGATCTGGCCGACCGTGTCCTCTATATGAAAGATGGAGAGATCCGGGGCGACTACACCGCCGAGGAATTCCAAAGCCTGCCCGCAGAGCAGAGGGATCAGATGGGGCTGCGGCCGCTGGAGTTAAACTCTTTAAGGAACATAGCGGCGCCTTGTGACAGGGGCGGGGACTCCGAATGGAAAATCCATCAGTTTTTCTTTGCATACAAGCATCAGCTGGAAACCCTGCACATTGACGAGGCTGTATTCCCCTTTGGCGGTGCAACCGCAATCATTGGGCATAACGGAGCGGGAAAATCCACCCTGTCCCGCTGCCTGTGCGGGCTGGAAAAGCGGTGTGGCGGCATTGTGCGGAATCAGGATAAGATCTATTCCAGAAGAGAGCGGCTGAAGCTCTGTTATATGGTGATGCAGGACGTAAACCACCAGCTTTTCACAGAAAGCGTGTTGGATGAAATATGTCTGAGCATGAGAACAGAGGACCGTGCAAAAGCGGAAGCTGTGCTGGCTGAGATGGACCTGCTCCCATATCGGGAGCGACATCCCATGGGGCTGTCCGGGGGACAAAAGCAGCGGGTGGCCGTCGCCTCTGCGATTGCATCGGAACGGCCGCTGATCGTATTTGATGAGCCCACCAGCGGGCTGGACCTGTTTCACATGCGGCAGGTGGCGGAGGTGGTGAACAGAATTACAGAACAAGGAAGAACTGCGGTTGTGGTGACGCACGACCCGGAATTTATTTTGCGGTGCTGTAACTTTGTTATCCACATGGAGCACGGCGAGATTCAGGAAAGTTACTCCCTCTGTAAGCCGGAGGGCAGGGAACGCCTGCTGCGCTTTTTTCTGAACGAGATGGGATAGGAGGCAAAATGAAACTTCATGCGTCGGGCGAGGATTATCTGGAGGCCGTGCTGGTACTCCAAAAGGAAAAAGGCATGGTGCGCTCTGTGGATGTGGCCCGGCACATGGGGGTATCTAAACCAAGCGTGTGTCACGCGGTATCTACCTTGAAAGAGGGCGGACTTCTTACCATGGACGGAGACTTCTTTCTCCGCCTGACCGATGTGGGCCGGGAAGTAGCAGAACAGACCTATGAGAAGCACTGCTTCTTCACACGCCTACTGGTAGAGGCAGGTGTCGATCCCAAAACAGCGGAACAGGACGCCTGCCGCATGGAGCATGTGATCAGCCCAGAAAGTTTTCAGAAGTTGGACGAATTGTACCAGAAGGCCCACCCAAATACAGATCCAACCGGGGATGGGAGGCGGTTTCATGCGAAAACAGATCCTGCTGATTGATGATGACTTGCCGCTCTGCTGGCAGCCCCGGGACACGCTACTATTGACCGGGAAACTGATTCTTAGCCTATATATTTGAAAATGGCGAGTCAGATGTGAATGTAAATATAAATGATAAAGGCAGGCACGGAAAATACTACGGGGGAGATCTTCCATGCCTGCTTTTTTCATAACCAATTTACCCGGACAACAGTTTATTCGGGCTCATTTTGTACCTATCTCTGGCAGGAGTTGGGTTATGGTTCCGTCTGCATGAGCGCCCCGACTGCTACCTCCACAACCGTGGAAAAAGCGTAAATTTAGATAGCCGCTTGGCCGCAACTCCAGTTCCCGCGTTCTCGTCCTTTTCATAGTTAGCATCATCGTCTGGGCAGTCCGTGAGAATATGGGTTCTCCACAACAGCGGTTGGTAATCGAAACCGCTTTGCCGGATCTGTTCATACTCGGATCTGGTATATATTGATTCGTACACAAAGGCGAGATTTAGGGACTCAACAAAGCCGCCCATCATAACTTCATAGACCGGCTCAGGCGGGTCATGCTTCCAGATATAACGCCATTCGTCGGTAATATCCTCTTCATTGATCCATTCCAATATTTCAATACGGTAGCACGGCTGCTCTGAGAAAAACCCGTCCATCAGACACCTGCACTCCTCCCATCAATCTTTCACCCTGGCATCCTGAAAACAAAACTGGAAACATCTAAACCGGAACCTTATCGATAGCGGGATCATAGATGAGCGCTCCGCATTTCCTGCAGTACAACCTGTAGCGCGACTTACGGAGCGGCGTTTCTGTTTCGCAGATGATACATTGGATTTTGAGCAGCGGCTTTGTATAATCTTCAAATGGAGCCAGCTGCTTATGCGTCCTGAGATATTGCTTTATTCGTCTTTGCTCCTTGCACTCCCCACAGATCTTCTGATAAGGCTCCGCAATAAAAACCTTCTTGCACTTCGGGCAGCATTTCAGGCTCATCCTGTACATGACAATCACCGATGCGATTATATAGAAAGACCGGCAGAAAATCAAGATTTCTTCCTGCTCAACGTGTCCACCGCAATTTTTTCTTGCATCTCGTGCATGTAAGAGGCTCCCGGACACCTGTCAAGAGGCGGTGTGAACCCATGGCATAAATGGAATCTTTTATGAAGGAAATTTATTGGACGTATTTTGCACAGCGATGCTATAATCCATCTATTAGAATTTTCAAGTGGATAAGGAGACCTTTATGAAAAAAGAAAAAATCTTGTTGGCCGTGGCGCTTTTTCTGCTTGCCGTGGCGCTTTTTCTGCTTATCGTAGTGGCTGGCGGAATATTTGTGTATTGGAGGGCTGTGGCGGACCTGACTCCGGATCCAGCCGAACCATTTACAGTGGTGAACGCAGACCTGACTTACGACGGCGTATATATCGACCTCATTGAGCAGGCCATGATTGATGCGAAATCGGAAGAACAGCAGGGCGGCTCCAATCCCGATAATTTAGAGCTCCATGTGGTCAAATACAATTCGGAGACCGGATATGTGGACGGGATCACCGCGACCAGCGCCGGGATCACGGACCGGCAGCTCAGTTTTGTGTATGGGGGCGTCCAGCTTGATCTGCACTTTGTAAACGACGTTCTGATCGGCTGTCGAAAGACCTATGAACAAGAGCTGTTGGATCGGCTGGAAGGCCAGACGTTGGAATCCTGCACCGCTGAGGAGCGGGAGGCAGCGGAAAAGGGTGCTTTGGAAGTCATTTTGAATAACGACTCCTGGGAAACAGACGAGGACTATTTGAAGCTGGTACTGGCCGACTACACGGAGCAGGTGCTGGAATATCAAAGTGAGCATCCGGGGCTACTAGTTCCCAAAAATGATTAGAGATTTGTGACTGAGCGGGGAGTGAGAGCCGTTTATGACAACAAAAGAGCGCGTAATCGTTTCTGCATATACCGGCATCCGGATGTGTGACATGGATTTGATAGAAGCATATGTCCAAGAGAAGCTCGGCCGGCCGGTTCTCTCCAACGAATGGGGGGATCAGCGTTTCCACGAGATTGTACAAGCTATGGTCGCAGAGGACTTTTTAATGCTCTGTGAGTAGCTGTGATTATTTTTCCATCAAAAGAGAGGGAGCGGGACACCGTCTGCGGAGCGGACTGAGCCATTGACTGAAACAAGAGATCCAGCAAGGGGAAGCCCCTGCTGGATTTTTATATCCACCGGCTTGACACTAATACGGACACATATCTGGCACCTACATATACATAAACGGCTGACGCGGAGAAGGCGTCAGCCGTTCAATATTTTCGGATCACATTTCAAGACCGAGTTTTTCTGCGATCTCCTCTGGAGAGAGGCCGGAGGCTTTTGCTTTTTCCATTACAGTTTTCATGGTAACAGGATGGAGCAACTTTTGCTTTTGGGCCTCCAGAACTTTAATATCAGCTTTCTTTTTGGAGATTTTTTCATCGATGATTGCGATGCGTTCTTCTACAGTACGAGCAGCCATAAGAGGTACATCCTTTCGTGATCAGAAGATATGTTTATGATAATGCGGCAAAGATCCTTTGTCAATCAAATTTCCTCAAAATAACTTATATCCCGATTTACAGGAAGTGAGGTGTATCTTCTATTATACTCAAAAAGAAGAGATCACGAAAGTGATCCCTGAATAATGAGAAGAGTTCGGCAGTTATGATTCGGGCTGTTGGGGAAAAATCAGACGGGAAGTGTCGTATCCTCGTTGCCGGGCCTTTTCCAGAATTTGGTTTAGGGTATTTTGGTCGAGATGAGGAGTACGGCTTAAAATCCACAGGTATTTGTCTGTGGAACTGCCGATCAGCGACCATTGGTAGTCCGGGTCCAACTCGAGAATGTTGTAATCGCTGTAAAACGA
>OLVU01001242.1_pt1 | contig 17790 bp, 7 predicted proteins | sample 1673321 | NCBI WGS metagenome assembly OLVU01 (sample SAMEA3178942, study PRJEB25190) | human gut metagenome | biome: human gut; feature: human-associated habitat; material: faeces | place: Austria | collected 2013 | reverse complement strand
TGCAAAAGATCCTGGCCCTGAAGATCCGCAGCGCCCGCATTCCCCGGATGATCGTTACCATGGGGGCCCAAGGGGCCGTGTACGCCAGCTGTGACGGGGACCAGGGGGCCTGTCCCGGCCGCAAGGTGGATGTGAAGGACACCACCGGCGCGGGAGACGCCTTCTTTGCCGGAGCTACCATCGGCCTGACCTATGGCAAGACGCTGGCCGAATCCTGCGAGATCGGCACCCGGCTGGCCGCCTCCACCATCTGCACCAGCGGCAACGTGTGCCCCCGGTTCCTGCCGGAGGAGTTCGGCCTGGACGTGGCGGTAACGGACTGAGGAGGGGCGTATGAAACGGATCGACGAGTGCACGGATATGACCGTGCTGGTAGCCCTGCTGGTGCTGGGTATTCTGCTGGTCATGGGGGCGTACCGCATTTTCTCCTTCCTGTGCGAACATGCGGCCCTGGACGCCCGGACCTTCCTGCTGGGAGCAGCGTGCCTGCTGCTGGCGGTTGTGGGCTTTCTGCTGGCCCGGCGCAGCTTCCGGCGGCTGCAATACCTGCGGGACAACGGCGAATAACGTGTAAAGTAAAATGCGGTGCAGTCTCCGAAAAGGGACTGCACCGCATCTTACTATGTTATAACTACGTTTTCAAAACTGCAGGAACCCTGCCGGGGCACCCAGATGGCGGGCCAGCAGCTGCCGCACCGGAACGGCCACATCCCCCACGGCCTCCTCCGCCTGGGCGAACACCATCACCATCAGGGCGGCGTTGGGGAAGGGGCAGAACTCCCCGGGGTTACACAGGGAGATCAGGAACATGCCCAGATACGACACGGCCAGCGCCTGCATGAACGGGTCGCGGCCGCCCTCCCGCAGCAGAGCAATGCGGTCGTGGAGCAGCCGTCCGTAGGCTACGATGCCCACCAGGCCCATACTGCCCATGACCTGGGCCACGCTGTTGTGGTAGAACACCATGCTGCCCTCCACGCCGCTGAACACATCGGCGTTCCGGGTGCTGCACAGGCCGATGCCGAATACCGGATGCCGCAGGAAATCATCCACCGCCCGGGCCAGAAACTGGAGCCGGTCGGAGTTGCTGTCCTGGATGTCCTCGCCCATACGGCTGTGGAGCACCCATTGCAGCACCACGGGGCCCGCCGCCAGAACAGCGATCCCGGCGGCCACGGCCAGGGCCGTCAGGCACCGGCGGCTGATGACGCCGTGACGCATCAGATACACGCCGCACAGGGCCAGGATCACCGCGCCGAACAGCAGCGCGCTGCGGCTGCCCGTCAGGGCCAGGGCCAGAGCCATCACCCCGCCGGTGACCAGATGGCCCCGGTGCTTCAGGCTCAGATAAAACGGCATAGGCAGCGCCGTCAGCAGAACGGATGTGGCAAAGTTCCGATAGGACAGATACAGCACACCGACCACGGCTCCGTTTGCCAGCCACGCCTTCAGATAGGCCAGCAGCACCGCCAGAGCCATGCACATGCCCAGGGCGCAGAAAATCCCGGCAAACCGCCGGTGCAGGTCATAGGTCCGCTTCTCTGTCAGGTGGGAGCGGAACAGCACATACAGCACCAGCATCCCCACCCCCAGGCCCAGGGTATAGTACAGGGACAGAGGCTCCACGGCCTGCTTCCGGGTGATCACGTCGCAGCCGCCCAACAGGGTGGCGATGGACACCAGGGCCAGACCCATGCCGCTGCGGCCCAGGCGAAGCGTCACCGGCCACACGGCAAAGTGCCACAGAAGCGCCAGCACCAGCGGCGGCACCAGGGCCGCGCAGGGCAAGAAGTCCGACAGCTGCCCGTAGCACTGGGTGGACATGAGAAACGCCATGAAAAACGGGCACACCGGAGCCAACAGATCCGGGCAGGCGGCCAGCAGCCAGATGACGATGCAGCCCAGGGCCACCACACCATAGACCGGCTGCCCCGCAGCCATAAACGCCCCCGCCACCGTCAGCAGTACGGGAAAATATGCGCGGCTCAGCCAGAACCGCTGTGCATACCGGCTAAGCCGGGAAAAAAATGTATACAAAGTCCGGCGCGCCCGGGCCCACAGGCCCCCCGCCAGATCAAGAGACGGCATCCACATAGCACACTGCGCTCCTTTACCGCAGAAACTACCTTTTTAGATACTTGGAAAAATTCTTTTTTCATCGTCGGGCCCGGCGCATCCCTTCCTGTCAGGTGCGGGGCCTCAAACCCACTTCCCAGGGTATTATATCATAAAAAGTTTGAAAAATTGTAAACATTTGGGGCATTTCGTCACCCACAAAGGCCCAGCGCCCCAGTATCATGTACTTTATCACGTTTAGACTCGTCTGTCAACCCGGAAAATCAACATTTTTCTCCCGATAAGTCTCTCGTTCGTTGTACAGTATCGCGCCGCATTGTCCATAACCGGCGCACACTGCCCTGCAGCACCCAGTATATGGCCCTGCCGCTGCCGCCATGCAGGCGAAGCGGGTAAAAAATTCTCCCCGGCAGACTGGCTGCCGGGGAGATTTTTATTCGTTTGCGTTAAGCCGCTGGGCTGTTCAGCACTTCTCGTAGATGGTGGCAACGCCCATGCCGCCGCCGATGCACAGAGTGGCCAGGCCGCGCTTGGCCTCGGGGCGCTTCTGCATCTCGTGCAGCAGGGTGACGATGATCCGGGCGCCGGAGGCACCCACGGGGTGACCCAGAGCAATGGCACCGCCGTTGACGTTGACCTTGCTCATGTCAAAGTGCAGCTCGCGGGCCACAGCGATGGACTGAGCGGCAAAGGCCTCGTTGGCCTCCACCAGGTCCATGTCCTCGATGGTCAGGCCGGCCTTCTTCAGAGCCTGACGGGTAGCGGGCACGGGGCCCACGCCCATGATCTTGGGATCCACGCCGCCCTGGCCCCAGCCGATGAGCTTGGCCATGGGCTTCAGACCGTACTTCTCCACAGCCTCGCCGGAAGCCAGCACGATGGCGGCAGCGCCGTCGTTGATGCCGGAGGCGTTGGCAGCGGTGACGCGGGGCTGGCCCTTGTCAGCGGCATCCTGGATGCCGGTGGGCTCGAAGGTGTTCACCACCTGGGGATTGGGGGACTCGGGGCTGACGGGGAAGGCGCCGCGCAGCTTGGCAATGCCTTCCTTGGTGACGCCGGCCTTGGGATACTCATCCTTGGCGAAGGGGACCATTTCCTTCTTGACCTTGACCATCACGGGGACGATCTCGTCGTCGAAGCGGCCGGCCTTCTGGGCGGCCTCGGTCTTCTGCTGGGAAGCGGCGGCGAAGGCGTCCTGCTCCTCGCGGGTGATGCCCCAGATATCGTTGATGTTCTCGGCGGTGGTGCCCATGTGATAGTTGTTATAGGCGTCCCACAGGCCGTCCTTGATCATGGTGTCCACCAGCTTCTTGTCGCCCATGCGAGCGCCCCAGCGGGCGTCCATGGAGGCAAAGGGAGCGGCGCTCATGTTCTCGGTACCGCCGCAGACCACCACGTCGGAATCGCCGGCCAGGATGGAGCGGGCGCCCTCGATGACAGACTTCATGCCGGAGCCGCAGACCATGCCCACGGTGTAAGCGGGAACGGAATAGGGGATACCGGCCTTGATGGCCACCTGGCGGGCAACGTTCTGGCCCTGGGCAGCGGTCAGGATGCAGCCGAACATAACCTCATCCACGTTTTCGGGGGCGATATTGGCACGCTTGAGGGCCTCCTTCACCACCACGGCGCCCATCTCGGCGGCGGGGGTGTTCTTCAGGGAACCACCGAAGGAGCCGATAGCGGTACGGCAGCAATTGACGACATACAGATCTTTCATGATGGAATTTTCCTCCTACATTTGGTTTTGGGGTTCTACTCTGTACCTATATCGTAGTCATTTTCGGTCGAATAGTCAACCCCCAGAATTGCTCCGCGCTGAAAAATCGTAGGACTGAACAGGAAATAACCCGGTTCCTTTGTTAGTTTGACTAAAAATTAACAAACTGTTTTCCTCAGGAGAGAGCCGAACGGGCCTCCTGGAGCCTGGTATAAAAGGCGCCGGGGTCCAGCTTGTTGAACAGGCGGGTGTTGTATTCCACCTTTGCGTCGGCCACGGCGGCCTTGATTTGCGTTTCAAACAGGGCATTGACCACGGCGGACTGGTCCAGCTCCTTGCCCACGGCCACATACAGGGCGCTGCCGGTGTCGATGACATCGCTGACCTGGCCGGGCTCCAGCGCCGACACGGCGGCGGCCAGGGTCTCGCCCATGTCCCCGGCGGAGGCGGTGACGCCGGCCTCCGTCACGTCCTCCATGCCCAGCTGGCCCGCCAGGTCCAGATATGCGGCGGTAACGTCCTGGGCGTCCCGCAGCTGCTGGGCAAAGCTCTCGGCCGCCAGGCGGGTGTTGTCGTCATCCTGGCCGTCCAGGGGCCAGTACAGCAGCAGACTGGTGGCATAGCCCTCCTGCCGAGCCAGGGCGTCAATGTCCTCCTGGGCAGGGTACAGAGCGCTGCCGGGGGTACAGAACGCCTGACGCACCCCGGCATACAGGTAATAGCCCCGGCTGATGGCGTCGAACATGGCCTCCGACACGCCCATGCCCTGGATCTGCTTGCTGTAGGCCTCCTGGCTGCCGTAATAGGTGATATACTGCTGGCGCTGGTTTTCCAGGGCCTCCCGGTCGGCGTCGGACAGGGTCACATTCCCCCGCTTGGCCCACTGGCGGACCACGGCGTACAGCTTCACGGTCTCCAGGGCGTCCTGCTTGGCATAGGCCCCGTAGGTCATCCCCTCGGACAGCTCCGCGTCAAAGTCAAGGTCCTGAACATTGTACGCCAGATACTCGCAGTCATAGGCCAGCCAATACAGATACTCCTCGGCGTCAATGGTCTCTCCGTTGATGGTCAGCAGTTCGGCGTCGGGCCGGATGCCGCTGGCCTGATAGAACAGGCCGTCGGTGCGGTGGCCGTTGGTAAGGATACCGCTGGCGGAAATGCCCACCACCAGCAGCGCGGACAGGACCACCGAGGCGGCCAGACGGATCCATGCTTTTTTCATAAGTTATCTCCTTCCCGGGCAGCTTTGCCCAGCTCTTCTTTTTTCAGCCGCAGCTCCTCCGTCAGCTTCCCGGCAGCGGAGAGGGCGTCCTCCCCGGGGGCCAGGTGCAGCCGGAGCAGGGGAGGCTCCCCGGCGGACAGACGCAGGCGATTGCGGTAGCCGGGCATGGAGCACACGGCCATCAGGCTGGGTACGTCCACGCGGCTGTCAAAGGTGAAGGCCACCACACCGGCCCTCTGGGTGATATCGGTGATGAACACCTCGGCGGCGGCAGCCCGCAGCAGGGCCACGTCCAGCAGGGCCATCACCGGCTTGGGCGGGTCGCCGTAGCGGTCCGTCAGCTCGTCCACCAGGTCCGACGCCTCCTCCGTGGTGCGGATGGCCGCCATGCGGCGGTACAGGTCCATGCGCTGGTGGGCGGAGGGCACATACCGCTCCGGAATGTGGGCGGAGGTGGCCAGGTCCGCCGAGCAGTCGGGGCGGATGTCCTTTCCCCTCCCCTGCTGCTCCAGCACCGCGTCGTTCAGCAGCCGCAGATACATGTCGTAGCCCACACTCATCAGATAGCCGGACTGCTCCGGGCCCAGCAGGTTCCCCGCCCCCCGGATCTCCAGGTCCCGCATGGCAATGCGGAAGCCGGAGCCGAAGGCCACATACTCCCGGATGGCGGACAGGCGCTTGGAGGCCACCTCCGTCAGCACCTTGCCGGGGCGATAGGTCAGATAGGCATATGCCCGGCGGGCGCTGCGGCCGATGCGGCCCCGGATCTGGTGCAGCTGGGACAGGCCCAGCCGGTCCGCGTCCTCGATGATCAGGGTGTTGACGTTGGGGATATCGATGCCGGTCTCGATGATGGTGGTGCACACCAGCACCTGAATTTCGCCGTCGGCCATCTGCTGCATCACGGAGCTCAGCTCCCGCTCGGCCATTTTCCCGTGGGCAATGCCGATGGCCACGTCCTCCCCCAGCCACTGGCGCAGCCGCCCGGCGGTGGACTCGATGTTCTCCACCCGGTTGTGCAGGTAATAAACCTGGCCGCCCCGGCTCAGCTCCCGGCGGATGGCCTCGGCAATGACGGGCCACTCGTGCTCCATCACATAGGTCTGCACCGGCTGGCGGTCGTGGGGCGGCTCCTCGATGGTGCTCATGTCCCGGATGCCGGACAGGGCCATATTCAGAGTCCGGGGAATGGGGGTGGCGGACAGGGTCAGGGTGTCCACCTGCCGGGCCCGCTCCCGGAGCTTTTCCTTGTGGGTAACGCCGAAGCGCTGCTCCTCGTCGATGACCAGCAGCCCCAGATCGTGAAATTGCAGGTCCTTCTGCAGAAGCTTGTGGGTGCCGATCAGCAGGTCCACCTTTCCCGCCTGGGTCCGGGCCAGAATGTCCCGCACCTGGGCGGGGGTCCGGAACCGGGAGAGCACCTCGATGTTCACCGGGAAGGACCGGAACCGGTTCACCGCCGTGGCATAGTGCTGCTGGGCCAGGACGGTGGTGGGCACCAGAATGGCGGCCTGCTTGCCGTCCAGAATGCACTTCATCACCGCCCGCAGGGCCACCTCGGTCTTGCCGTAGCCCACGTCGCCGCACAGCAGCCGGTCCATGGGCCGGGGCTGCTCCATATCGGCCTTGATGTCCCGGATGGCCTGGAGCTGGTCGTCGGTCTCCGTGTAGGGGAAGGCGTCCTCAAACTCCTGCTGCCAGGGGCTGTCCGGCGAGAAGGCATGGCCTGCCAGCCGCTGGCGCTGGGCATACAGCCGGATCAGCCCCTCGGCCAGGTCCTTGGCGGCGGCCTTGGCCTTGCGGGTGGTCTTGGCCCACTCGGTGCCCCCCAGCTTATTGAGCTTGGTGCGCTCGTTGTCCTCGCCGGGGCCGATGTACTTGCTGACCAGGTCCAGAGACGTGGCCGGAACGTACAGCACGTCCTGCCCGGCGTAGGCGATCTTGATATAGTCCTTTTCCACCCCGTCTACCGGCATGCGCAGCATGGCCACGAACCGGCCGATGCCGTGATGAGCGTGGACCACCAGGTCCCCGGGGGTCAGGTCCGTGTAGGACTGGAGCTTCTGCTGATTGCTGTCCCGCCTGGGCCGGGGCTTTTTGGCCCGGCCGGACAGGGGCGTGGTCAGCTGCCCCTCCGTCAGCACCGCCAGCCGCCCCTCCGGATATTCGCACCCGGCGGACAGGGCTCCCACGGCAATGAGCACCGTGCCCTTTTCCGGGGACTTTTCCCCGGACAGGTCCACGGCGGCGGGGATTTTCCGGTCCGCCAGCATCCGGCGGAGGTTCCGGGCCCGGACCTCGCCGCCGCACAGCACCATCACCCGGTAGCCCGACGTGAGATAGTGGGTCAGGTCCGTGCAGGCCAGCTCCAGGGAGCCGCCGTAGCTGGACAGCTGCTTGGCCGTCAGCTGGAGAAGGTCCCGGGGCTGCAGCAGCTGACGCCCGGTGGTGAGACCGTCCAGCTGCACCACCGGGTGCTTTTCCAGCCCCAGGGCCAGCTCTGGCTCCGAGGCGGCAAAATCCGCCAGCTCACCGGCCAGAAAGCCCGCCTCCATTCCGGCGGACACGTCCTCCTTCAGCTGCCACAGCCAGCCCCGCAGGGCCTCCGCTGTGCGGCCGCTGTCCTCCACGCAGATCAGGGCATCCGCGGGCAGATAGTCCAGGGCGGTGGTCTTTTCCGGGTACACCGCCGCCATGCAGCGGTCCGCGCCGTTGGGGGTGACCCCCTGGCGCAGCAGGGCGGCATCGGCGGTCAGCAGGTCCCGCAGGGCCTGGGTGCCCTGCCTCCGGGCAAGGCGCTTCACCGCGGCCTCCAGCCGGGCGGCGGCGTCCTCCGCCGTATGCTCCTCCCAGCCGGGCAATACCTCCGCCGCCGGAAGCAGCAGCGCCTCCCGACGGTTTTCCACCCGGCGCTGGGTGGCGGCGTCAAATATGCCCAGGGAGTCGATCTCGTCGTCGAAAAATTCGCAGCGCACCGGCTGCTCCATGCCCGGGGAGAACACGTCCAGGATGCCGCCCCGCAGAGCAAACTGTCCCGGGCCCTCCACCTGGTCACAGCGGGTATATCCGGCTCCGGCCAGCCGCCGGGTCAGGGCGTTCAGGTCCCACTGCTGGCCCACGGCCAGGGTCAGTGCCGTCCGCTCCAGCACCCGGGGCGGGATGCACCGCTGCACCAGCGCGTCCGGGGTAGTGACCACCACGGGGCTGTCCGCCAGGCGGTACAGGGCCGCCAGCCGCTGGTTTTCCCACTGGCGGCTGGACTCCATAGGCCGCCACTGAAGCTCCCGGGCCGGGAGCACCAGGGGCGTCTCCCCGGTGAGCACGGCCAGGTCACCGGCCTGACGCCGGGCCTCCCGTTCGTCGGCACACAGCACCCACAGGGGCCGTCCGCTGTCCCGGTGCAGGGCCGCCTCCACCTGGGCCCGGTGGACCGGTCCCACGCCGGTGACCAGCACCGGCGAAATGCCGCCGCGCACATCCTCTATCAGCTGCCGCACCTCCGTCAGGTGCAGCAATTCCTTTACCAGCGCCTTCACCGGGCACCTCCCTTCGTTTTCCCCCAACGCATCCCGGGGCGTATACGGTAAGTATACGCCCCGAAGCTGTAATTTAACTTAAATTTTGTCCGTCCGCCGCCTGTCGGGGGCAGGAACCCTTCTATGCTTATGCGCTCTTTCCGGATTTCTTCTCCCGGGTAAAGACCTCTGCCGTGATCAGCGCCGTCAGCGGGATGGACAGGATCACGCCCACGCTGCTGGCTACGCCGCTGACCACCTCCAGGGATACATAGGCCGAGCTCAGCAGCTGCCGGGGGGACAGTCCCAGAGAATACAGGTACAGGATCAGGGTAAAGCCGCTGCCCAGAAACGCCAGGATCAGGGTGTTGGTCATGGTGCCCACCATGTCCCGGCCGATGTTCATGCCGGAGCGGAACAGCTCCCTCCGGGACAGCTCCGGATTGGCGGCGTGGACCTCCGACAGGGAGGAGGCAATGCCCATGGTCACGTCCATCACCGCGCCCAGGGCGCTGATGACGATGCCGCCCACCAGCAGGCCCCGCAGACCGATGGGCGTGCCGGTCTGCCGCAGCTGCAGCAGGGGCTCCACGTCGTCGATGCGCAGGCCGTCGATGCGGGTCAGTCCCTGAGCCAGCAGGCCGAACAGCAGGGCCAGGGCGGTGCCCGCCACTGCGCCCAGCATGGCGCACACGGTCTTTTTCCGGACGCCGCCTACGATGGTCAGGCTTACCACCGCCACATAGGCACAGACGATAAACGTCATCAGCAGCGTGTTGGCCCCCTTCATCAGGGACGGCAGCAGCACGCCGAACAGGCACACCAGCGTCACCGCCAGGGCCACCAGGGATTTGACCCCCGTCCGGCCGCCCACGGCCACCGCTGCCGCGATGAACAGCACCAGCACGATGCAAAGGGGCAGCAGACGGTCGAATTCATACACCGTGGCGTTGACGGTGCCGTCGGAATAGGTGGAGATCAGGACGGTGGCCCGGTCCCCGACCTTCAGCGGCCCGCCATACAGGGGCCCCACATAGTTATATACCTGCATCTGCTGGCCCTTATAGTCGCCGGAGCGGACGGTGACCAGCAGCAGCTGCTCGCCGCGATAACCGTTGTCGGAGGCAGGGTCCTTCTCCGTGGAATCGGAGAGGATCTGGTCCACGGAGGCGCTTTCGTAATCCGCGCGGTTCTCTGGCTCGTCGGACTGCGCCGGCACGGGAGCCGCCAGCAGCCGCGCCGCCAGCAGCACCGCCAGCGCCGCCGCCAGCACGACGCACGTCCATTTATTCTCCCGCAGCCAGGCGGCAGGGCCGGGCCCCTTCGTTTTTTTCTTCATATATACCGGTCCTTTCGGCAATTGGTGACACCAGCATAGCAAGTTGCGCCCCCCTTGTCAAGCAGGGCTTTGTGCAATCATCCATGCCTTGTGCACATATTAGCAAAATTTGTGTCAAATCTGCAAATAAAGCTGGAAACTGATAGGAGCGTATGTTACAATGAAAATACCTGTGGGGCGGGAAGCTCCGGGAGAAATTAAAGGAGGTAATAGCTTGATGAAAACACCTGTTCGCACCAGACTTCTGTCTGCGCTGCTGTCACTGGTCATGCTGGTTTCCCTGCTGCCGGTGTCGGTATTCGCGGCAGAGCCTGCGTCCGGGACCTGGGAAAAGGTCACCGAGGCACAGGAGGACTGGTCCGGTCAATACCTGATCGTCTATGAAAAGGGCAGCCTGATCATGGACGGCTCCCTGTCCGCCCTGGACAAGGAGGGCAACAAGGTGGACGTGACCATCACCGACGGCAAGATCGTTGGTGATTACGCCAAGTACGCGTTCACCATCGCGCCCATGACCGGCGGCTGGTCCGTGCAGTCCGCCAGCGGAAAGTACATTTCCGGCAAGTCCGGCAAGAACAAGATCATCACCGGCTCCACTCCGGAGCTCAACACCATCACCTTCGCTGATGGTAATGTGAAGATCGCCAGCAACAACACCACGCTGCAGTATAACGCAGCCGCCACCAACGGCACCCGGTTCCGCTATTATAAGAGCGAGAATCAGCAGCCCGTGGCCCTGTATAAGCTCAGCACCGTTCCCGCCCGGGAAAGCGGCATCGTCACCGATCTGACCACCCTGCAGAACGGCGACAAGGTGGTGGTGTTCAACCCCGCCAACAAGAAGGCTCTGTCCTCCGTGTACAACGGCTTCTATAACACAGGCGTGGATGTTGAGCTGACCGGAGGCAAGCTCACCGGCTACACAGATGCAGAGCTGTGGACCGTGAACCGCACCGAGAGCGGCGCCTATACCTTCTCTACCGCCGATGGCAAGAAGCTGTCCATGGACACCAGCTACAGCAGCACCCCCCTGGACAAGGCCAATGTGGATTGGGCGCTCAGCGCCGCCGCCACGGCGGACTGCTTCTACATCAAGAACGTAGGCCGCGGCAGCTATCTGGAGTGGTTCGCCGAGAAGAACAATTGGAGCTCCTACGGAACCATCGGCAGCAACGAGGCTCTGTTTGCCCAGCAGCTTTATCTGGTGGCAGACACCCAGAAGCCTGACCAGCCCGGTCAGCCTGATGATCCCACCGCTCCCCTGAAGAACGGTGACCAGGTGGTCATCTATAACCCCGCCAACCTGAAGGCCCTGTCCACGGAGTACACCGGCTTCTATAACAAGGGCACCGACGTGACCCTCACCGGTGGGAAGCTGTCCGGCTTTGCCGAGGCGGACATCTGGACCGTGGGCGTCAACGACGATGGCAGCTATACCTTCTCCACCGCCGAGGGCAAGAAGCTATCCATGGACGAAAAATACTCCAGCACTCCCCTGGACAAGGCCCACACCGCCTGGACACTGGAGCAGGCTGCCACCGAGGGCTGCTACTATATCAAGAACGTGGGCCGCAGCAGCTACCTGGAGTGGTATGCCGAGAAGAACAACTGGAGTGCCTTCGGCACCATCGGCAGCAACGAGGCTCTGTTTGCCCAGCAGCTCTATCTGGTAGGCGACGAGACGGACCAGCCCGCCGGCAGTCTGCCCCAGGAGGGCGCGCAGGTGGTGCTGTTCAACCAGAATGCCCAGGGCGTCCTGGCCGGGCAGAATGACAACACCGACAGCCCCGCCGTCAACAACGTCTCCGCCCAGGTGGCCAACGGCAAGGCCATTCCCGGCAACGGCGGCGTGGTGTTCACCGTGGAGCGCAGCGGCGAATACTATCGCTTCCGCAACGAGACCTACGGCTACCTGTGCTCCAACGGCACCGGCAACAACGCCTTCTATTCCCTCACCGCCAGCGACGATGCCGACTGGACCGTGGAGCCCTGCTCCGGCGGCGTGGGCGGCTATCAGCTGGAGAGCCGCACCGCCAAGTTCAACGGCAGGTACAGCCAGTTCCTGGAGTATTATAGCGACAGCTATAAGACCTATAGCATGTACAACGTCACGGACTACACCATCTACTCCTTCTTCTTCTATGGCGTAGCCGACAGCGTGAAGCTGGACGGCGGCATCGTCAATGATCCCGCCGTGAAGTTCACCTCCGCCGACTCCGTGAAGGGGGGCCAGGATTACACCCTGACCTTTACCGTGGACGATGCGAAGGCGGTCCAGAAGCTGGAGATCCTGGTGGACGGCAGGTCTGCCGGTGTCATCACCGATTACACCGCCGACGGCAGCAATTACACCGCCAATGTGCCTGCCGCCATGCTGGCCGGGTCCGATCAGGTGACCTTCACCGTCCGCGTGACCAATGTCTCCGGTGTCAGCTACAGCGGCAGCCTGGTGGTCACCGTGGTGGACGAGCCCTCCATCGGCGCCGTGACGCCGCTCAAGGGCAGCCAGACCGGCAGCGACAAGCGGCCTGTCATCTCCGCTGAGCTCATCAACGCCGGTGAGAATCCCACCGTGGAAATGACCGTCAACGGGGAGAAGGTCAACGCCGTCTGTGCCGACGGCAAGGCCACCTACACCCCCGCCGCCGACATGACCGACGGCCGCACCAATGTTACCGTCACCGTCACCCGCGCCGACGGCAAGTCCGCTTCCTTCAGCTGGTTCTTCACCGTGGGTGAGTCCCGGTATCAGCTGTACTTCGGTCAGCTGCACAGCCACACCCAGTATTCCGACGGTGCAGGCTCTCTGGAGTCCGCTCTGAGCTATGTGAAGAACCTGCCCGACAGCGCCAACGTGCAGTTTGTGGCCTTCACCGACCACTCCAACTACTTCGACAAGAGCGGCGCGGCCAACCCCGAGGGCGCTCTGTATGACATGAGCCTGGCCACCCCCTACAGCCAGGAGACCTGGAACAGCTACCGTTCCGCCGTGGCCGCCTTCAACGAGGCCAACGCCGGCTCCCTGGTGGCTCTGGCCGGCTTCGAGATGACCTGGTCCGGCGGCCCCGGCCACATCAACACCTTCAATACCCCCGGTATCGTCTCCCGCAACAACACCACCCTGAACAACAAGACCGACTATGCCGGTATGCGCGCCTACTATGCCCTGCTGAGCCAGCAGGAGGGCGCAGACAGCCTCAGCCAGTTCAACCACCCCGGCAACACCTTCGGCACCTTCGGTGACTTCGCCTTCTGGGATCCCGTCATCGACAGCCGCATGTACATGGTGGAGGCCGGCAACGGCGAGGGCCAGATCGGCGCCGGCGGCTATTATCCCAGCTATGAGTACTACACCATGGCGCTGGATAAGGGCTGGCACCTGGCTCCCACCAACAACCAGGATAACCACAAGGGCCGCTGGGGCAACGCCAACGACGCCCGCGACGTGATCCTCACCGACGACTTCTCCGAGGAGGGCATCTACGACGCGCTGCGCGCCATGCGTATGTACGCCACCGAGGACAAGAACCTGGAGATCGGCTACACCGTCAACGGCATGCTCCTGGGCAGCAGCCTCACCGAGGTCCCCGAGAAGCTGGACATCCATGTTACCGTCAACGACCCCGACGCCAGCGATTCCATCTCCAAGGTGGAGGTCATTGTCAACTCCGGCAAGACCGCCTATACCTGGGATGATCCCGCTGTCCTGGCCACCGGCGACCTGTCCGTGACCCTGGACCCCGACTACAGCTACTACTACATCCGCGTCACCCAGGGTGACGGCGACCTGGCGGTCACCGCTCCCGTGTGGGTGGGCGAGACCCTGAAGCTGGGCATCTCCGATGTGACCTGCGGCACCTCCACTCCCGTCACCGGCGAAAAGATGACCGTTACCACCACCCTGTTCAACAGCGAGAGCACCGACGCCAGGATCAAGTCCATCACCTATGCCGTGGGCAGCCAGGTGCTGGCCTCCGCCACCGACGCGGGCACCGTTCCCGCCAGCGGCACCCTGGACCTGAGCTATGATATCTCCTTCGATACCGCCCGGGTCTATAAGGTCACCGCCACCGTGGTGCTGGAGCAGGACGGCAAGGAGTATGTGTTCACCAAGGACATTACCCTGGACGTGCTGAATGCCGACGACCTGGTGTATATCGGCATCGACGCCTCCCACTACAACGAGTATGTGGCCGGTAACTACAAGGATTCCATGGGCAACTTCGGCAGCCTGGCGGGCAAGTACAACGTCCGCACCGTGGAGCTGAAGACCAGCGACGATCTGATCGCCGCCTGCTCCAATCCCAAGTTCAAGGCCCTGATCCTCACCGCCCCCTCCCGCCGCCTGGCGGACGCCCAGACCGATCCCCGGACCTACAGCGCCGCGGAGCTGGCGGCCATTACCGCCTTCAACAGTAACGGCGGCACCGTGATCCTGGCCGGCTGGAGCGACAACTACGAGAACTATGACGTGATCCAGAACAATCCCACCATCAAGCACATGGCCGCCACCCAGAACGAGGTGCTCCAGGCCCTGGGCTCCAGCCTGCGTATTGCGGACGATGCCACCTATGACGATGTCCGCAGCGCAGCCGACGGCGTGGACAAGTGGCGTCTGTACTTCAACACCTACGGTCAGAGCTTCCTGACCGACGGCGTGGAGGTGGACCCCGCTCACCCCTATGACCGCCTGTACACCGAGGTATTCAGCCACTATGGCGGCGCCTCCGTGTATGCCGTGGATGCAGACGGCAACCCCACCTCTGCCCTGCCTGCTACGGTGACTCCGGTGGTGTACACCCATCCCACCACCTATTCCGTGGACGTGGATAAGGACGGCCTGGGCGGCGCCAACGTGCCCAAGTACGCCTATGCCGAAAACGACAGCCGTCTGCTGGCCATGGCCAGCGAGCAGCTGGAGGGCAAGGGTCTGATCATCGTGTCCGGCGCGGCCTTCATGTCCAACTTCGAGGTCCAGGCCACCATCAGTGACAACGGCTCCGAGAAGAACTACTCCAACTATAAGATCTGCGAGAACCTGCTGGGCCGCATCAACCCCGTGAAGATCACCGACATTGCCACGGTCCAGGCCCAGACCGAGGCCGGTCACAAGTACACCATTGAGGGTGTCGTGACCTCCAACGCCTCCGGTTATGACAAGGCCACCGCCTTCTTCGACTGCATCTATGTTCAGGATGAGACCGGCGGCATCAACTGCTTCCCCGTGGCCGGCGACTTCAAGATCGGCGACGTGGTCCGCGTCACCGGCGTGACGGAGACCTATCAGGGCGAGAACGAGCTGCAGGTTTCCTCCATTGAGAAGATCGGTGAGACCACTCCCGTCACTCCCAGAGCCGTCACCTCCACCCAGATCAACGACGGCTCCGTCCTGGGCCAGCTGGTGACCCTGAACGGCTACGTCACCGGCTATGAGATGGCCGACGGTCTGGTCCAGACCATCCTGGTCCGCGACCGCGAGGGCAAGATCGCCCGCGTGTTCATCGACGGCTATATCACCACCTCCTACGATGTGGCGAACCTGTCCGTGGGCTGCCAGATCTCCGCCACGGGCCTGGCCTCCTATGACAACACCTTCGTCCTGGCCGACGGCACCCCCATGGCTCCCCGCATCCGCGTCCGCGACCGCAACGACGTGGTCTGCACCGCCCATGAGCATACCTTCGGTGAGTGGATCGTCACCACCCAGCCCACCTGCACCGAGCCCGGCGAAAAGACCCGCACCTGCACCGGCTGCGGTGAGGTGGAGACCATGGTCATCGACGCCACTGGCCATCACTACAAGGATGGCAAGTGCACCAACTGCGGCGCAGCCGATCCCGGCTATCAGCCCACCCAGCCCGGCGTCAAGACCGGCGACGAGAGCAACACCACCATGTGGATCATCGTCCTGGTGTGCGCTGCCGCTCTGGCTGTGGTGCTGGTCATCGTGTCCCGCAAAAAGCGCAACAGCTGAGAAAGCCTGATCGCTCAGGTAAGCGCTGAACAAAAAGGGGGTCCCGCCGAGTGGCGGGACCCCCTTTGCCTGTCAAATAAGGAAAAAACGGCGTCCGCCTTGGTCAAAGGCGGACGCCGTCAGCTTGTCAAAAATCCTTTTTGACAAGCTGAAAAAGCATTTTCAAAACTTTCATGAAAGTTCTGAAAATGCGGTGATTGAAAACGAAAGACACCCCTGATGGGTTTCTTTCGTAACTATCTTCCTTTCCGAAGGCAGAGGCAATCCTATTTTTTGACAGTCTCACGGCGTCCGCCTTTATCCAAAGGCGGACGCCGTTTCTTACTCATCAATGATTTACTTTTTCTTGCCGCCGTGGGTGGCCTTCATGCGCTTTTCGTGATTGAGAATGGTCTTGCGCATGCGCAGATTCTCGGGGGTGACCTCCAGCAGCTCGTCGTCGGCCAGAAACTCCAGGCACTGCTCCAGGCTCAGCTTCCGGGGAGGCACCAGGCGCAGGGCCTCGTCGGAGCCGGCGGCCCGCATATTGGTCATCTGCTTCTTTTTGCAGACGTTGACGGTGATGTCCTCCTGCTTGGGAGACACGCCCACGATCATGCCCTCGTACACCTTGACGCCGGGGCCGATGAACAGAGCGCCGCGCTCCTGGGCGTTGAACAGCCCGTAGCTGACGGACTCGCCGGTCTCGAAGGACACCAGGGAGCCGGTGCTGCGGCGGTTCAGGTCGCCCTTATAGGGGGCGTAGCTGTCGAACACAGAGGCCATGATGCCCTCGCCCCGGGTGTCCGTCAGGAACTCGTTGCGATAGCCGAACAGGCCCCGGGCGGGGATCAGGAACTCCAGCTTCATGCGGCTGCCCACAGGGGTCATCTCGATCAGGTCGCCCTTGCGGGAGCCCAGCTTCTCGATGACCGCGCCCACGCATTCGCTGGGCACGTCGGCCACCAGACGCTCAATGGGCTCGCACTTCTTGCCGTCGATGGTGCGGTACAGGACCCGGGGGGGAGACACCTGGAACTCGTAGCCCTCCCGGCGCATGGTCTCGATGAGGATGGACAGGCTCATTTCGCCGCGGCCTGCCACATTGAAGGCGTCGGTGGCGCCCTCAAGCTCCGTGACCCGCAGGGACACGTCCTTCAGCGTTTCCCGGAACAGGCGGTCCCGCAGCTGGCGGGAGGTGACGAACTTGCCCTCGCGGCCGGCGAAGGGGGAGTCGTTGACGGAGAAGGTCATCTCCATGGTGGGGGCGGAGATCTTCACAAAGGGCAGAGGCTCCACGCAGTCGGGGGCGCAGATGGTGTCGCCGATGGTGATGTCGCCGATGCCGGACATGGCGATGATGTTGCCGGCGGTGGCCTCGGTGATGGGCTGCTTGCCCAGGCCCTGGAACTCATACATGGACACGGCCTTGGCCTTCTTGGCCGGGGCGTCGGGGTCGTGATAGTTGCACACGGCGATCTCCTGATTCTGCTTCAGGACGCCGCGCTCCACCCGGCCGATGGCGATGCGGCCCACGAACTCGTTATAGTCGATGGCGGACACCAGCATCTGGAAGGGCTGGTCCAGGTCCGCTTCGGGAGCGGGGATATAGCTGAGGATGGTGTCGAACAGAGGCTTGAGGTCCGTGCCCGGCACGTCGGGGGAGTAGGAGGCGATGCCCTGGCGGGCGGAGCAGAACAGCATGGGGGAATCCAGCTGCTCCGGGGTGGCGTCCAGGTCCAGCAGCAGCTCCAGCACCTCGTCGATGACCTCGTGAATGCGCTGGTCCGGGCGGTCGATCTTGTTGACCACCACGATGACCCGGTGACCCAGCTCCAGGGCGCGGCTGAGCACAAAGCGGGTCTGGGGCATGGGGCCCTCGGCGGCGTCCACCAGCAGGATAACGCCGTTGACCATCTTCAGGATGCGCTCCACCTCGCCGCCGAAGTCGGCGTGGCCCGGGGT
>OLVU01001236.1_pt1 | contig 17832 bp, 12 predicted proteins | sample 1673321 | NCBI WGS metagenome assembly OLVU01 (sample SAMEA3178942, study PRJEB25190) | human gut metagenome | biome: human gut; feature: human-associated habitat; material: faeces | place: Austria | collected 2013 | reverse complement strand
GCGTACCAAGCTGTACGCTGACACGGACAAAAGAATGAAATGACAGGAGGTGCATAGATGTTGTGCCCCGCCATCAGGAAGGACAGGGAGTAGATGGAGAAGGCCCGGATGGTCACCGGCAGCAGGGCCGGCTCCTTAGACACAAAGATCAGGGACAAGGGCCGGGCCAGCAGCAGGGCCGCCGCCGTCAGCACCACGCTCATGACGGTAATGATGCACAGGCTCTTCCGCAGCAGCCCCCGCAGCTCCACCCGGTTCCCGGCGCCGTAGTGATAGCCCACGATGGGGCGCTGCCCATGGAATAGCCCAGAAAGATGGCGATGAAGATGAAGTTGACGTACATGATGACACCGTACACCGCCACGCCGCCGGAGCCCATGAGCCGCATCAGCTGCCAGTTGTAGAGCATATTCACCACCGACATGGAGATGTTGGTCATGAACTCCGAGGAGCCGTTGGCGCAGGCCTTCAGCAGCACCCGTCCATGGAAGGCGGTGCGGCCCAGCCGCAGCTTGCTGCTGTTGGGCCGGAGGAAGTACACCAGCGGAATGATGCCGCCTACGAACTGGCTGAGAATGGTGGCCAGAGCGGCGCCCTCGGCGCCCCATTGCAGCACCGCCACGAACAGAGCGTCCAGCACGATGTTGGTGACGCCGGCGGCAATGGTGACATACAGGCTCAGTTGAGGCCGTTCCGCCGTCACCAGAAAGCTCTGGAAGGTGTTTTGCAGCATATAGGGGATCAGGCCCAGCAGGACGATACGTCCGCAGCTGACGCATACCGGCAGCATGGTCTCGTCGGCGCCCAGCAGCCGGGACATAGGCGTGAGAAAGGCAATGCCGCCGATGGTGAACACGGCACCCAGCCCAATCAGCACATAGATCAGCAGGGAGAAGATCTCGTTGGCACGCTTTTCGTTGCCGGCTCCCAGGGTGTACGCCACCAGCGCACTGCCACCGGTACCCAGCATGAAGCCCACGGCACCCAACACCATGAGAAACGGCATAATGAGGTTCACGGCAGCAAAGGCATCGGAGCCCACAAAGTTGGACACGAAAACACCGTCCACCACGCCGTAGATGGAGGTACACACCATCATGATGACAGACGGCAGAGTGAAGCGCAGCAATTTTCGATAGGTGAAGTGCTCGGATAGTTGAATACGCATGAAAAGAAAGTCCTCCGCAATAATGTCCGAAACCGGACAAGCATATTTTAGTGCGATTTCGTACATAAGCCAAGAAAATCTTTCGACGGCCCTCCGCATTTTCCTTGCATTTCCACATGGGATAGAATATAATATTTCCCGATAGATACGGACAGTGGCAATGCGCTGCAAAGGCCCGTGGGGTCAGGCGCAAAGCTGAACAAGGGAACGGGGACGAGCCCCACGTTGACCAACACCGTGTGCATCGAGGTGTCTATCCCGCCGACGAAAGTCAGCCATTGGAAGCGTGCTTCTGAGAAGGCAGGGGAGATCGCCGCTTGAGATGCGAGCCGGGAGACCTACTGTTGCCGTTAGAATGATCCCAGGAATGGTTATGGTGTTATTCTGCCACGCAGGATGACCCCATATTTTTTTTGCGCCTGCTCCCGTACACTGCGGGAGCGGCGGCACGGAGAATGAGGAGTATATGAAGAAGATTCGACCCTATCTATGGCGGGGCGGAGCGCTGGTGCTGGCGGCGGCCTTGGTGGTGCTGCTGGCGCTGTCCGGGATGGGCCTTTCCACGCAGGAGCCGGAGCCGCTGCCCCAGCCCCCGGCCCAGACTATCCGCACCGAGGGACAGGGAGGTACCTCCCAGCAGGAGAAGCCCAATGCTCCGGAGCAGCCGGAGGATCCGGAGGATGAAAAGCCGCCGGAGGAACCGGAAGAGCCGGAGACTCCGGAGCAGCCGGACGAGGAGCCGCCCCAGGAGGAACCCGATGCCCCGGAGCAGCCGGAGAATCCCACAGACAATCCGGAGCAGCCGGAGCAGCCCGGCGATAATCCGCAGCCCGGCGATAATCCCGGCAAGGGCGATAACGACGGCCCCGGCCCGGTGGACCCGGAGCCCGGTCCCTCCGATGATACCAGCACCCGCATCATCACGGATCTCAGCAACTGTGAGATCACCTATAACCAGCTGACAGATGACACGCTGCCCTTTTACGCCTATCTCATCAACCCCAACGGCGAGACGCTGAAGGTGAAGCTGCAAAACAGCGATACCCCCATGAACGGCCGGTATCTCACCAGCGCCGACGGCAAGAACTACACCGCTCGAATAGTGCGGAATGAGACCAACCACATTACCCTCTACCGCAAGAAGGGGAACACCACGGTGGAGGAGGTTCGCTTCTCCATCCGGTATGTAGCACAGAAGGCCGATGAAGATCATCCCACCATCGGTGAGCATCCCCCCACCATCGTCACCAATCTGGACGGCGTGACGGAGACCAGCAACCGCAACTTCACCCTGACGGTGAAGGCCACGGCCTACACAGGCTCTCCCCTCTACGCCAGCCAGATCGAGGTGCAGATGGACGGAAAGCGCATCACAGGCCCCACCGGCGGCCCGGTGTACGAGTATCAGCTCTACTTCCCGGACCCCATCGTAGGCGATACGGTGGAGCACACCATTACCATCCGGGCCTGGGACGGGGAGGGCAACTCCGCCTTCGTGTCCTATCGCATTCTCTACCGCTTCGTGGATACCGGCGACGTCATCGGCACGGCCTATATCGTCATCGACGCCACCACCGTGGGACTGGATGTGATGGAGGAGCCGTATACCTACAAAATTCGCCAGAATACCCCGGCCTCCTATGCCGTTATCGAGGCGCTGGAGGAGTGGGGCTACGAGTACGAATACTCCGGCTCCATGGACGTGGGCTTCTATCTGCGGCGCATCAGCCGGGGCGGCATGATGGACTATCCCGCCATCCCGGAGAACCTGTGGAGCAAGATCCTGCAGGACGGCCTGACCCTGACGGGCCAGACGGATAACAACAGTCTGGGCGAGTTCGACTATACTCAGGGCTCCGGCTGGATGTACTCTGTGGGCGGCAATACCTATGCCGGTAAGGGTCTGTCCGGCTATTACCTCACCGACGGCGATACCCTGTATCTGCGCTTCACGCTGGCCTACGGCAAGGACATCGGCGGATACAGTTCCACCGGCGGCAGCTACGGTCTGCTGCCCAGCTATTGCGGTAAGTGGCTCAACGGCACCTACATTGAGGAGCACGTCTGGGGTGAGCCGACACAGACAGTGGCGCCGGACTGCACTCATCCAGGCGAGATCAGCACCGTCTGCACCGTCTGCGGCGATCGGAAGGATCAGCAGGAGGTGCCGCCTCTGGGGCATGATTTCGTGGAGACGGGACGCACGGAGCCGGGAGAGGACGGAACACCGGGCTATATCGAATACACCTGCTCCCGCTGCGGGGAGCAGAAGCGGGAGCCGATCCCGGCGGTCAATGCCGGGTGGATTCCCCGGCGGCGCAGACTGCCGGACTACGCTATGACAGGAGCGAGATGTGAACGATAGAATGAGAAAGGGCTGCTGCCGCCTGCTGACGCTGCTGCTGACACTGGTGCTAGTGATTCCCGCCTATGGGCAGGAGACGCTGGATGCGCTGGCGGCGGCGCAGGGCTGCACGGCGGAGACACTGCTGCAAAGCGACAAGCTGACGGCGGGAGACTCCGTCAGCGACTGGGTGGCCATCGCCGTGAGCCGGGCCGGTACGGAGGGGGATACCTCCGCTTACCGCAAGGCACTGGAGCGCTATGTGACCCGGATGTACCGGGAGCAGGGGGGCTTGGACCGCTTGCGAGCCACGGAGTGGCAGCGCACCGCCCTGACGGCGCTGGCGCTGGGAGCGGACCCCACCGCCTTCGGCCGGGACAAGAACGGTCGGTCGGTGAACCTGCTGGCCGACGGTGTATATCAATTCACCGCCGCCAAATCTCTGGGAACACAGGGACTCAACGGCTGGATCTTCGGCCTGATCGCTCTGGACAGCGCCCGCTTCGCCGTGCCGGAGGATGCCGTCTACACCAGAGCCACTATTTTGCAGGCACTGGTGGCAGCGCAGGAGTCGGAGGGCGGCTTCGGCCTGACGGTAGGGAACTCGGACGTGGATCTGACAGCCATGACCCTGCAGGCGCTGGCGCCCTATCAGAACAGCACAGTGACGTATATCGGAACCTCCGGGGAGTCTGTGACCATCCGGGAGGTGGTGCGCCGGGCACTGGCGTGGCTGTCTGACCAGCAGACGGCGGAGGGCGATTTCATCAGCTGGGACGCCGCCAATCTGGAGAGCACGGCGCAGGTCATCATCGCCCTGTGCAGCTTGGGAGTGGACCCGGCCACGGACGCCCGGTTCGTGAAAAACGGCATCAGCGCCGTGGACGGGCTGATGCGCTACCGGCTGGACGACGGCACCTTCCGCCATATTCTGACGGACGGCTCCGATGTCATGGCCACGGAGCAGGCCCTTCTGGCGCAGGAGGCCATGGAGCGGCTGTCCGCCGCCCGCCGGAGCCTGTATGACTTCCGGGAGGAGATGCCGGAGGATGTAAAGATGCAGGTGACGGCCCTGAACGAGGCACTGACGGATGTGGCGATGGCTACGCCGGAGGAGGTGCAGACTCTGTATACCCGGTATCTGGCCATCCCCGCCGCCGAGCGCAGCTATGTGTTCGCTGCCGGGGCGGTGCTGGAGCGGATGCAGGAGCTTTCCCTGGAGATCACGCCGGAGGATCCGGCGCAGGCATATGAGCTGCGGGTTGCGGCGGAGGTGAACACCTCCGGTTCCGGCACCGTAGTATGGATCGCCGCAGGCGCCGCCGTGGTAGTGGTGGCCGCAGGCATCGTGATTTGGAGCAAGCGGAGGAAAATATGTACGAAGTAACGGAGAAAATTCTGCGGGAAGTGCGGAAGGTCATCGTCGGCAAGGACGATGTGGTGGAGAAGGTTTGGATCTCCATTCTGGCCCAGGGCCATGTGCTGCTGGAGGACGTGCCGGGGGTGGGTAAGACCACCATGGCGCTGGCCTTTTCCAAGGCGCTGGGGCTGGAAACCAAGCGTGTGCAGTTCACACCGGACACCATGCCCTCGGATATCATCGGCTTTTCCCTGCCGGAGCAGGGGCGGATGGTGTATCAGCCCGGTGCGGTGATGACCAATCTGCTGCTGGCAGACGAGATCAACCGTACCTCCAGCAAAACCCAGTCGGCGCTGTTGGAGGCCATGGAGGAGGGCCATGTCACCGTAGACGGCGTGACCCACGATCTGCCGGCCCCCTTTGTGGTGCTGGCCACTCAGAACCCCATCGGCTCTGCCGGTACACAGAATCTGCCCAACTCCCAGCTGGATCGCTTCCTCATGAAGCTGAGCATGGGCTATCCCGATGTGGGCAGTCAGGTGCGCATCCTGAGGGAGCGCAGCCAGCAGGAGCCTCTGGAGCAGGTGGAGCCGGTGATGCGCCGGGAGGAGCTGATCGCCGCCATTGCCAGGGTGCGTCAGGTCCATGTGGACGACCAGATCTATGATTACATCGCCCGGCTGGCGGAGGTGACACGCACCCATCCGCTGCTGAAGCTGGGTATCAGCCCCCGTGGCGCTCTGGCCCTGTGCCGCACGGGCAAGGCAAGAGCCTTCGCAGAGGGACGGGATTTTGTGGTGCCGGAGGACGTGACGCAGATGGCGGAATATGTGTTTGCCCACCGTCTGATGCTTTCCTCCAAGGCCCGCCTCAACGAGTACACACCGGAGGCCATCGTGGCGGAGGTGCTGGCGCAGACCCAGCCGCCGGTGCTGTCGGAGCGGCGGGCATGAGCACGTTGCTGTGGCTTTTGACGGAGGCCGGACTGGTGCTGTGCTGGCTGGTGACGCCTTGGGCGCCTGCCCCGTGGCTGGCCCTGTGCTGGCTGATGGCGCCGCTGGCAGGCTGGCTTGCACTGCTGCTGACAAGGAAGCGGTCGCAGGTACGGCTCACCTGCCCCGTGACGGCGGAGAAGGGTAAGCCCTTTTCCGTGACGGCGGAGGTGCGGCAGGGTGTCCCCTTCGGCCGGGGCAGGCTCACGGTATCGGTGGAGAACACCGTTACCGGAGAGACGCGCCGGGAGAAGCTGACCCTGCATCAGGGCCGGGGAGCGTGGCAGGTGCAGAGTGCCTGCTGCGGCTGTCTGGTGATGCAGGCGGCGGAGCTGGTGCTGTGGGATCTGCTGGGTGTGCTGCCGGTGAGGATCCCCTGCACGGTGCAGGGACGCATCTGCGTCATGCCGGATACCTTCCCCATCGAGGCAGACCCGGTGTCGGCCGTGAGCCGCCAGACGGACTGCGAGGAGTACGCCCCGGACGTCCGGGGCAGCGATCCTACGGAGATCTTTCAGATCCGGGAATATGTCCCCGGTGACAGTCTGCGTCAGATCCACTGGAAGCTTTCCGCCAAGGCAGGACGCTACATGGTGCGGGATGCGGCCAAGCCAGTGGATCACCGATTGACCATCTATGTGGAGCGCCGCACGGCCCTGCCCCGTCTGGCGGACGGCCTGATGGAGGCGGCGGTGTCGCTGTGTCAGGCCTATGTGGATCAACCCTTTCGACTCATGTGGAGCGGGGAGACCACCTCTGTCCGGGAGATCACCGGGGAGGAGCAGCTGCCCGAAGCGGTGACGGCGCTGCTGAAAAGCAAGGCACAGGAGGAGCCGCAGCCGCCGGAGCTGCGTCCGGAGGGGAAGCTGCTGTACTGCTGTACCCAGCTTCCGGCGGACGGGCAGCTGCCGGAGGATGCCGTCGTGCTGCTGTGCAGCGATGAGCCCTGCGCCGGGGAGGGCGTGTGCCGCTTCACCCCGGAGGATATGCAGGAAATACTGGGAAAATGGATGTGGAATTAGGAGCTTTTGGTGAAAAAACAGACTGTTTCATTCCAATTTGATACGACGCCGGCCCCATTCAGGCCTCTGCGCCCCACGGATGCGGCGGCGGGCGTGCTGCTGCTGGCAGGCATATGGGGCCTGCTGTGGCAATGCCTGCGCCCGGAATCGGTGCCGGGCCTGCTGTGGCTGGGCGCTCTGGCGGCGCTGGGCCTTGCGGCGGGACTGCTGCTGCGGTGGGATCGGAAATGGCAGCGGGCTGCCCACTGCGGAGCGCTGCTGGTGCTGTTGGCGGCGGGCATACTGCTGCGGAGCCACATCAGCGCTGCTTTGGCGGGGCTGGGAGACTTGTGGGGTCAGTGGCGCTTTCAGCAGACCGGACGGTACACGCCGCCCTATGTGGGGGCGGGCAGCGTCTGGTGGATGCTGCTGCCTGTGGGGGCTGTAACGGGCCTTGCTGCGGGTCTTGTGCTGCGGCAGTGCTGGCGGATATGGCCGGCGGCCGTCTGCGCAGCAGGACTGCTGGCATTGCGTCTGGCGGGCCTTGTGCCGGGGGGCTGGTGGTTTACCTGCTTCCTGCTGGGGGTGCTGCTGTGCTTTGTGCAGGGCAGTGCCATAGGCCGCAGGGCCAAGGCTGTCACGGCGGGAGCGCTGGCGCTGGTGCTGCTGATCGGACTGCTGCCGGAGGGCCTCTCCGGCGGCGCATCCCCCACGGCGCTGGGGCGGCGGCTGGGCAAGGCCCTGCACCGCTGGCGCTATGAGGATGCCGCCGATCCCCTGCCGGAGGGAGACATCTCCGGCTCTGGAGCCTTTTCCCCCGGACAGGAGCCGGCGCTGCGGCTGACCATGGATCACTGGACGCCCCTGTATCTGCGGGGCTATGTGGCGGGGGAGTACACCGGCACCGGCTGGCAGCAGCTGGCGGCCCGGCGCTTGACGGAGGAGGCCCCGACGCTGTATAGCCTGCAAAGCGGCTATTTCTTCCCGGCCCAGCAGCTGGCAAAGGCCAACGGCGAGGCTGAGAGCGAGAACCATGTGACCATTCAGGTGCTGGGCGCCTGCCGCTCCGTGGCCTATACCCCCTATGGCGGGGGCGATGGGCTGGAGAGCGCGCTGGATGCCCGTGACCTCACCGGCGAGGGCATGACCGGCCCCACCCAGCGCAGCTATGAGGCGGCGCTGTACCCAGTGGAGGAGAGCTACCTGCTCCAGCAGCAGCTGGCGCAGGCGGAGACGGACAGCGACTACCGGACGGGGGAGAGCGTCTATCGCCAGTGGGTCTATGACCACTATCTCACGGTGCCGCAGAACACCTACGACGCCCTGACGGCGCAGTTCACCCCCGGTCAGGGCTGGAACACCACTCAGGCCAAGACGGAGATTAGTCGCTTTCTGGCGGCCAACCTGACCCTCCGGGAGGGGACGGTCACCCCGGCCACCGGCGACGTGGCGGCGTGGCTGCTGACCGGCGCCCGACAGGGGTACAGTGTCCACTATGCTACGCTGACGACGCTGCTGCTGCGCTGCTGCGGCATCCCGGCCCGGTATGTGGAGGGCTATGTGGTGACCCGGCAGCAGGCAGAGGCCCTGCCAGACGGGGCGCAGCTGACCCTGACCCAGCGGGCCGCCCATGCCTGGGCGGAGTACTATCTGGACGGCGTGGGCTGGATCCCCTTCGACACCGTCCCCGGCTACGAGGAGAACATCGGCTACCAACTGCCGGAGGACGGCGACCCGTCGGAAAACGAGAACGGCACGACCTATACGGGGCAGAATCAAACGCCCCAACAGAACCAGACCGACATCTCTCAGGAGCCCCAGGACGACCACAGCCAGCGGATCTTTATCCAGAGCGTGCTGCTGGCCTTGGCGGCACTGGTGCTGGTGTGTCTGGCAGCTATGGCGCTGCGGACGGTGCTGCTACGGCGAAGGCTGAATCGGCAGCGCAGGCGCTTTGAGGATCCCGACGGCCGCGCGGCCTGTCAGGCTATGCTCAGCGCCCTGCACCGGCAGCTGACGGCCTTGCAGCCGGGAGCGTGGAGCGAGGCATCCCCCCAGCGGCAGGAGGCCCTGACGGCCCTGCTGGGCGACGAGACGGCCCGGCAGCTGACGGCGCTGGAGCAGGAGGTCTGGTTCAGCGACCACCCCATAGAGGAGCCCCAGCGCCAACAGGCGCAGAAGCTGCTGGAGGGGACGGAGCGTCTGTGGCGGGAGCGTGTCCCGGCGGCCAGACGCTGGAAACAGAGATTCCTCACCTGTCAGGTGATTTGAATCATAAAAGAACAGAAAGGAGTATGAAAGATGAAAGAGAAGACACATCTCGGAAACCGCCTTCTGTCGCTTCTGCTGACGGTCCTGATGCTGCTGTCGCTGCTGCCTTCGGCGGCGCTGGCGGCGGACACCCAGCAGATCGCACTGATGGCGGTGACGCAGGACGGCTTCCTCATCGAACCGGAGTATGTCACCTATCACTCCGGCGACACAGTGAAGGATGTGCTGAAAAACAGCAGCCACACCTTCAGCGGCATCGACAACGGATACATTACCGCTATCGATGGCACCACCGACAACTTCAGCATCCATTACGACGAGGATGGATACAAGCTGGATCAGTCGGCGGATGGCCTGACGGCAATCTGGTTCACCACCAACTCGGGCCAGATCTATGGAGCAAACCTCCAGCAGCTGGCGGCCAACATGGCGGTCTACAACACCGCTACCAACGGCCTGAAGGATTACAAGGCCGCTCAGGAGGCCTATGATGCCGCCGTGAAGGGCTTCTATGCCGCCACGGACACCACGGCCAAGCCCCTGAACGATGCGCTGTTCAGCGCCATCGACAAGCATGCCAAGTTCCTGGAGGGCAAGACCACGCCGCTGACCATCAGCGCCACCATGGGCGGCGAGGCCATCACCCCCGGCGAGGCGGTGTTCACCAGTGAGTTCGGCACCGTTGTCACGGTGAAGAACACCAACACCGTGGACCTGATCCCCGCCACCTACACCTTCGACCTGTCCGACGGCGAGTTCCGCCATGTCCGTGGCACGCTGGAGGTGAAGGAGGGTACCACCCTCACCGCCGAGCTGCCTGCCGGCCAGTGGATCAAGTCCGTAGGCATTGGTATCGACAATTTCTGGAAAACCTACGGCGAGATGCCCAAGCAGGACGTTACCGCCGCCGAGGGTACCTACCTGATTCCGGACCATGCGTACAACTCGCTCTATCCCTATTTTGAGCCGGGTGACGGTGTAGATACCAGCAACATCCGTATCTACAAAGCGGGCGACCCCAACGGCAACAAGGCCCGCAGCTGGAAGAGCAAGGCAACTGCCCTGACGGATAGTGTCGAGCCCAACAGCCTGAAAAATGCGGACGTGGTGTGCGAGGCCCGTCTGAAGGGCGGCACCTATGAGCAGTATCAGACCTACACGCTCCACCTGATTCGTACCGCCAGCCTCAGCGGTCTGGCGGCTGCGGACTCCGTGTCCGGCCTGACCCTGAATCCGACCTATGATAGGGCCACGGATACCTACACCGTGGTCACGTCGCAGGATCAGGTGAAGATCACCCCCACGGCTCTGTGCAGCGGCGCTGCCATCACCGTGGCCGGGAAGTCCACCCAGAGTGGTTCCCCCGTGACGGTGAACCTGGCGGACTGCGAGCAGGATTCCGGCAAGAACTACCTGATCCCCGTGGTGCTGACGGCCAACGGCCATAGCGTCACCTATACGGTGAAGGTGCAGAAGCGGGCCTCCGTCCCGGTGATCCTGAACCACGATGAGGGGCTGGACGTGAAGGTGTATAGCCAGACCGGCGACTACATCGCCCCCACCTCCTCCACCGGCACGGCGGACACCTATATGCTGACGCTGGGCTGCGGGTATACCTATCTGGCCACCAAGGATGTGTATTACCATGCCGAGCATGCTTTCCCGGCGCAGCCCGGTATGACGCTGACGGTACCCACCCCTGTCACCGGGGACTGGCTGACGGGTCTAAGCGCCAGAACCGGCAACAATGCACCGTTGTGTGATATGTCCCCGACATTTACGGAGGGTACCCATGAGTACACCTTTACGGTGGAATCCAACTCTTCCATCTTCCAGCTCCAGCGTGTCAGAGCGGATAGCACTTATCAGACTACGATATACTACCACGGCCATCCAAACACCAATTTCTCTGCGAACAGCTACGAGAAAGCGGTGACTACTGCCGACACACGCTTCTATTCACCGCCGCAGTTCATGGCCGTGGGCGGCTATGGCAACACTGCCCGCCTGAAGGTAGCCCAGTCCAAAACGGTCAACGGCGCTACCCTGTATCAGGACTACTTCATCCATGTCAACCGCACCATGACGCTGGATTCCCTGTCCGCCAAGGACCAGAACGACGTCGTGGTTCCCCTGAATCAGGGCGGCGACACCACCAAGGCCACCTTTACCAAGCTGGTGTATGACTACACCGCCGATGTCAGCGAAAAAACCTCTGAGCTGCGCCTGACCCTGCGGCCCCTGGCCTCCTACCGGATGGATGCAGATATGACAGTGACTGTGGCCTGCGGCGACTGGAGCCGGAGCATCACCTATGGTAAGGACCACAGGCCTTCTGACCGCCAGACCGTGGAGGTCCCCCTGAAGGCGGGTTCTGCGGCGGCGGAGACCATCACGGTTACCGTCTCCCACAAGGAGACCGGCAGCATCGCCGGGACCTACACCATCAAGGTCAATAAGCAGGCTCCCATCGAGACCACCATCACCACGACCCCCGGTGATGCCACGGTGTTCCTTACCAGCGACGTCAACGGCGACCGCATCCTGCCGGGTGACAAAGGTACCTATACCCTCGACAGCGGCAGCAGCTACACCGCAGTGGTGACCCGCTACGGCTATGTGGGCCAGAAAAAGACCTTCACCGCCGGCGAGGCCAACAAGGCCGTCCAGATCAAGCTGGAGAAGGCCCCCGACAGCACCCTGAAGGATATCGAACTGCCCACCGACTGGCCCCTGTTCCGCAAGAACGATGAAAACAACGGCGTGGTGGATGTGCGCACCCCCATCACCGCTGAGGACACCGTTCTGGTGTGGGCCAACAAGCTGGGCGAGGGCTACAGCGGCAGTGCTGTGGGCAGCCCCATCATCGTGGGCGGCTACCTCTATACCTATTCCGGTACCACCGTCATGAAGGTGGATAAGGAGACCGGCCTGATCCTCAAGACCGGCACCATGGTAGGCGGCTCCTCCTTTGCCATCAACTCCGCCACCTACGCCGAGGGCATGATCTTTATCGGTCTTGCCAATGGCCGGGTGCAGGCCTTCAATGCCGAGACGCTGGAGTCCCTTTGGGTCTATCGGGATGCGTTGGGCGGCCAACCCAACTGCCCCATCGCCTATGCAGACGGCTATATCTACACGGGCTTCTGGAACAGTGAGACCAAGCAGGCCAACTTTGCCTGCCTCTCTGTCACCGACGAGGATGCCACCAAGGCCACCGAGGCCAAGCTCCCCACCTGGACCTATACCCACAACGGCTTCTATTGGGCCGGTGCTTACGTCAACAGCGACTTCGTGCTGGTGACCACCGATGACGGTGCGGATGGGTATGTCACGGGCCGTGGTTCTATCCTGTCTCTGAACCCCAAGACCGGCAAGCTCATTGACAGCCTGCAGGCCACCAACGTGGGCGACCTCCGCAGCAGCGTCTGCTACGATGAGGAGACCGAGGCCTATTACTTCACCTCCAAGGGCGGCGACCTGTATCAGGTGAAGGTCAACGCCGACGGCACTTTTACCAAGGGCTCTCTGCGTCGCCTGCATCTGGATAATGGCGCCGACAGTGCCTCTGCGCCTCCCATGAGTACCTCCACCCCCGTGATCGCCAACGGGCGTGCTTACATCGGTGTGTCCGGTGACGGCCAGTTCAAGGCCTATTCCGGCCACAATATCACGGTGATAGACCTGACTTCCTTCTCCATCGCCTACTCTGTACCCACCATGGGCTATCCTCAGACCAGCGGTCTGCTGACCACGGCCTACCAGAACAAGGACGGCTATAACTACGTCTATTTCTTCGATAACTTCACCCCCGGTAAGCTGCGGGTCATCCGGGATATGCCCGGCATGACGGAGGTGGATCACAGCTACACCACCATGGAGACCTACACCGAAAACGGCGAGGAGCACACCATCGAGACGGCCTATGTGCTCTTTACCCCTGACGGTGCGCAGGCGCAGTACGCCATTTGCAGCCCCGTTGTGGACGAAGAGGGCAACATCTACTTCAAGAACGACTCCGCCCAGCTGATGCGGCTGAGCAGCCGTATCACGGAGCTGGAGGTCACCCAGCAGCCGGACCGCACCACCTACAGCAAGGACGATACCTTTGATGCCAAGGGCTTGAAGGTCACCGCCCATTATGCCAACGGTGCCACCAAGGACGTGTCCGACTACCTCAAGTACACCACGGATCCCCTGACCACGGATGACACCGAGATCACCATCGGCATCAACCTGGAGCAGCTGGTGAAGGACAAGCTGGAGAACCTGCCCGAAAATCTGAAGAATCAAACCGCCAAGTGGCAGCAGTATCAGGATAAGGACGGCAAGGCCGGCGTGGAGTGGGAGATCCCCACCACCAGCGTGACCATCACCGTGGAGGAGCACCATAACTATGGCGAGCCCACTTGGACCTGGAACGATGATTTCACCGCTTCCGCTGTCTTTACCTGCACGGATGACGACGGCCATACCCAGACGGTGCCTGCCACCGTCACCGACGAAGTGACCACCGAGCCCACCTGTGATAAGGAGGGCGTCCGCACCTATACCGCTAAGGTCACCTTTGAGGGCAAGGACTACACCGACACCAAGACGGAGCCTATCCCCGCCAAGGGCCACACCCTGACCGCTGTGGCAGAGGTACCTGCCACCTGCGAGACCGCCGGCACCTCCGCTCACTGGAAGTGCGACGTCTGCGGCAAGCTGTTCAGCGATGCCGAGGGCAAGACCGAGACAACGCTGGAGAAGCTGGCTATCCCCGCTACCGGCCATGCTTACGGTGAGCCGGTGTGGAAGTGGAACGATGATTTCACCGCTTCTGCCACCTTTACCTGCGGCAATGATGCCTCCCACGTGGAGACGGTGAACGCTGCTGTTACCAACGAGGTGACCACTGCGGCCACCTGCGAGGTCGACGGCGTGCGGACCTACACCGCCAAGGTCACCTTCGAGGGCAAGGAGTACACCGATACCAAGACCGAGGTCATCCCCGCCACCGGTCATGCCTATGGCGCCCCGGTGTGGAAGTGGAACGATGATTTCACCGCTTCTGCCACCTTTACTTGCGGCAATAATGCCTCCCACGTGGAGACGGTGAACGCTGCTGTTACCAATGAGGTGACCACCGAGGCCACCTGCGAGGTCGATGGCGTACGGACCTACACCGCCAAGGTCACCTTCGAGGGCAAGGAGTACACCGACACCAAGACCGAGGTCATCCCCGCCAACGGTCACGACACGGAGCTGGTGGGTGCCAAGGATGCCACCTGCACCGAGGACGGCTACACCGGCGACGAGGTCTGCAAGGTCTGCCAGACTGTCGTGAAGCAGGGCGAGGTGATTCCCGCTCTGGGCCACGACTACAAGGATGGCAAGTGCAGCCGCTGCGGCGCTGAGGAGCCTACCACTTCCGTGGAGCCCGGCAAGCCCGAGCAGCCGGAGAAGCCCACCACACCCGATACCCCCGCCACCGGCGACAGCAGCAACATGACCGCCCTGTGGGTGGTGCTGGCTGTGGCTGGCCTGGGCATCATCGCTCTGGTGGTGCTGCTTGTCACCAAGCGCAAGAGCAAAGAGGACTAAATCGGCCTGTTCCAACGAAAAAAGGCGCTCCGGCAGTTGGCAGAGACGCATAACGAAGTAATTATATAGGATACGGTGCAGTCTCTGAAAAGGGGCTGCACCGTGTTCTGCTCTATGCAGAAAATTTGAACTGCTGCGGGTTTTGGCGGATATCCTCCATTGCTGACAGCATCTCTTTTTTCCGTAGGGACAGAGAATAGCCCAACGGCTGTGAAGTAAATGTCCACTTTGACCTTCTTGGTTTCCTTATCCTTGCTGTGAACCTCGATGCGCCGAATCAGCGCATTGACGATCTCCGGCGTAAGCTGCCGTATGTCCGTATAGTCCCGCAGTGCTTTCATCAGCAGCCTCAAATCCGCCTTCGTTTGCTCTGCATCCAATAGCTTTTTCTTGCCGTCAGTTACGAGCTTCAGCAGCTCCTTCTGCTCTTTTTCGTAGTTGGCGGTCATTTTTGTAAAACGTTCATCGGTGATTTTTCCGGAGATATTCGCTTCAAACAACCCTTCAATGGCTTTATCGATTGCTTGGATGCGCCGTTCACTGGTGGTAATGACCTGCTTCAGCTTCTGCACCTCGGACTGTCGTGCAGCGGTATTGTTTTTTGCCAGCAGATACAGGAAAATCGGCTCATAACACCGCACAAAGTCTGCGAGATTACCCACCGCTTCTGCTACGATCTGCTCCAGCACCACATTGCGGATATAATGAATATTGCAAGTCCCTCGTCCGGAATTGTAGTTGGCGCAGCGGTAAAATTCCTGATTGGGTTTTAAGCTCTTTGCGGCACAGAAATGAAGCTTAGCTCCGCAGTCGGGGCAAAACAGCAGGCCTGCAAACAAGCTCGCCCGTCCGGTTTTCGTATTTCTGTGTTTATGGCTGCGAAGCTCCTGCACACGGTCAAACAGCTCTTCGGATATGATCGGCTCCTGCATATTCGGAATGATTTGCTGCTCCTCTACGGGGTTGTAGATACGCTGTTCCTCCTTTGATTTTCTGCAATTATTGTAGCAGGAGAATTAGCGTAAATCGAATGTACGGATATAAGAAAATCACCGAGAAAAGTCTGTGATAGACTGATCTCGGTGATTTTCCTTGCCATTGCTACGCCTGACAGCTAAGTCCTTTTAACATTTCGTTTTCAGCCCGTGGCTTTGCAACTCAGTTTTTCTCTCATTGCCGATTCAGCTGCGGTGATAATTTGATTTACTGCCTTATCAACGAAAACCGAACCGTTTCCAGGCTTTTTCGAGCCCGGATTTCTTCTTTTGAACCATAGATTTTTATGGAGTTTTCAGAGCAACTGACCGGATTTGAACTGGAGGATCTCATGCCTTGGACAGTTTCCAACCTCCAGCGCCCTTTTAGAGAGGACTTTTCTCTCGAAAAAAGCGGCATCATCGCAGAAAAAGAATCACAAATATTTGGGCGTCGTTTTGTCGGCTTTGACAGGCCGAAAAAGCGGCGCCCTTTTTCAATTTCTAAAAGGGCGCTGGCTGCAGCGTCTGAAACGGCAGGCCGGAGAAGACCTCTCCGGCCTCATTTTTTTACAACAGGAGGATCGCTCACATGGACACCCAAAACACAAGCCGTCAGCTCCGCTACCTTGAAGAAGTCCGTATTCCCCTGCACCGTGCAGGCTTTGAAACCCTGCCGTTGGAGGGAGCGCAGTTGCCTGTCCTTTGGAACGGAGCGCCCCTCTGCCGCATCACCGGCAAAGGCAGCGTGTTCTATCGCCGGGAAGATGTGGACACGCCCCAGGCAGAGGATGCCCTATATCGCGTCGAGGACATCGCCGCGAAGACGCTGGAGTATATGACCGCTATGGAAGCCGCCCCACAGCTCAAAGCCAGCGGGCTGGATGGCGACTACCGTATCCTCGCTGACTTTGGCGGCACGGTGCTGGCAGGTACTCCAAGCAAATACGGCGTTCAATTCGTCACTTGGGATTGGAACTATGACCGCACAGGCGTGTCCCACGGACACTACTTCATGGAGAACTATCGTCGGTCCCTCCGGCTCCGGCAAGACCACGCTGTGCAATCTCATGGCGCGGTTCTGGGACGTGCAGTCAGGCGGCGAACGTCAGCGCATCTCTATTGCCCGGGCGATTATGAAGGACGCACCCATCATCATTCTGGACGAAGCCACTGCCAATGTTGACCCGGAAAACGAAAAGGAGCTGATGGAGGCTGTTGCAGAATTGACCCACGATAAGACGGTCATTATGATTGCTCACCGACTGAAAACTGTGCGCCATGCCAACCAAATTTTTGTGGTCGATCACGGTGAGATCGTTCAGCAGGGCACCCATGACGAGCTGGTTGCTGTTGACGGGCTCTACCGCCGCTTCGTGGTGGAGCGGCAGCAGGCCGCCGGGTGGAAGGTCTGAAGAAACACAATCTAAAAAATATGAAAAGAAGCTCGTATCAGCTATTGACCGATACGAGCTTCTCCGTTTATTCTCTGTTTCCGGTAATAAAGTAGTCGCAATACTCTCCGCCATTCACCAGCGTCTGTTTTCTGTGCAGCACGCCGTGCTGAAGCGTGATCATCACTTCATCAAGTTCGCAGAACAACGGCATGAGTTCGGAAACACCGAGTTTCTCCGCGTAAATGCAAATCGGGCAGCGGGTAATGCGGTAGTAACAGGCACCCTCATACGGCTGCCCGACAAAATCCACCTTGAAGGAGGTCGGGTATTTCGCTTCCTTTTCGGGCGTGTACCATTTGGCGTATTTGACAACGCTCTTTTTGTTCTCCGCCTTGCCCTTGTCGGTATTCAAGTCGGTCTTTGCAAAATACCACTTGATATGATAGAGTGAGCGGCGCATCATTTCCTGCACGGCCGTTGGTGGAATTTTCTTTTCGCTTGCCACATAGGGCGCAACGAAGGCAAGGGCGAACAACTCGTTGTATGCCATAGGGTTAGGAGAGTGCTCCCACATCTCCCTGCCGGAAGGTTACATTTTTCAGGTGCAGGCGGTCAGCCTTTTCCCGTGCCTGCCTCATCATATCGGGCGAATAATCGAGACAGGTAATGTCCGCCTCCGGCATAGTCTGATAAACCGGCATGGTCAGAATCCCTGTTCCCACCGGCACTTCCAGCAGCT
>OLVU01001208.1_pt1 | contig 18246 bp, 14 predicted proteins | sample 1673321 | NCBI WGS metagenome assembly OLVU01 (sample SAMEA3178942, study PRJEB25190) | human gut metagenome | biome: human gut; feature: human-associated habitat; material: faeces | place: Austria | collected 2013 | reverse complement strand
AATTCAGATATGACAATTCTTATCGAAAAGGAGTATTTTTTATGGCAGTTGCAAAAGAACAAATTCGACAGATCCTCTCAGAAAACAACATTAATAGCGTTTATATACACGCTTCTGAAAGACAGTTTCAAGGATATCCTGCAGGAGCTGATGGAGGCAGAACTGGATGCAACTCCTGGCTACGAGAAAAACCATAAGGGAGATCTACAGACAGACAATAAAAGAAATGGTCATTCTACAAAAAACTTAAAGAGTCAATACGGTGAATTTCAAATCGACGTACCAAGAGACCGTAACGGTGAGTTTGAACCAAAACTCATCCCTAAATACCAGAGAGATATTTCCGGGATTGAGGAAAAAGTGATCTCTTTATATGCCCGTGGTATGAGTACACGTGACATCCACGACCAGCTCCAGGATCTTTATGGAATTGAGCTATCAGCTGAAATGGTCAGCAAGATCACAGACAAGATACTTCCTCAGGTTAAGGAATGGCAGTCCCGTCCTCTGAACCCGGTTTATCCGTTTGTCTTTATGGACTGTATTCATTATAAAGTACGTGAGGATGGCAGAATCCTGAGTCGTGCTGCGTATGTAGTTCTTGGCGTTACAGTGGAGGGATACAAAGATATCCTCAGCATCACAGTAGGCGCAAATGAAACCAGCAAGTTCTGGCTTGGGATGCTTAATGATCTTAAGAACCGCGGAGTAAAAGATGTCCTTTTCTTCTGTGTGGATGGTCTTCCGGGTTTTAAAGAAGCTATTCAGGCAGTTTATCCGCAGGCAGAGATCCAGAGATGTGTGATCCATATGCTACGCAATTCTTTCAAATATGTAAATTATAATGATCTGAAAAAGTTTTCCTCAGATTTCAAAGAAGTGTACAATGCTCCGAACGAAACAGCCGCTTTAACAGAGCTGGAGAACATGAAAGAAAAATGGGGGAAGAAATATCCGTACGCGATCAGTAACTGGGAAAATAATTGGGAAGATGTAAGTTCCTTTTTCCAGTTTTCTAATGATATCAGACGCATTATGTACACGACAAATATCATAGAAGGATTGAACCGCCAGTATCGGAAAGTCACGAAAACGAAAAGCGTATTCCCAAGCGATTCTGCATTGGAAAAGATGCTGTATCTTGCCAGCGAGAACGTAGTCAAAAAGTGGACGCAGAGATACCGGAACTGGGATCGGGTATTGAATCAGCTGATAGTCCTTTACGGAGAACGGCTTACTGCTTATCTGTAAGAGAAAAGAAAAGCAGGAATGGGGAAGCTCTTTTAAGCCCCTCATTCCTGCTTTCTGTCTATTCCTTCGGCATTTATATTATTGCCAGAAATTTCCGATCCTATTCCAGAGGTCGGGTGTGGGCAGAGCCCACAAAAGGCAATAATCATGATGCATTACTTGTCATGCAAAAAAATCGAAAATGATGTATATAATTTTCCTACATGGCAATACTGTAAGTACAAAGATATATTCGACAGCCGCATAATCATTAATTCGACAGCAAAATTTTACATATCTATTTCTTATCAGAAAGATTTACTTTCCATAGACACAAGAATTTTTACACCCTCGCCCAGATTATACTTCGGACAGTCTCGCTTTTTATTTACTCATTCACCGGATTCACATGAACCATGCAGTGTTTTACGTCTTTAAAATTTTTCTCTATAGTATGATGAACATTCTCTGCAACGTCATGTGCCTCATTCAGTGGAATCTCACCATCTGCTGAGATTTCAATATCCACATACATCTTAGAACCAAATAATCGTGTCTGGAGAAGGTCGATTCCCTTCACTCCTTTCACTCCCATGATCACTTCTCTCATGCTCTCTTCTGTTGCCTCATCGCAGGAATGGTCAACCATCTTATCAATTGCATCTCTGAAAATATCTACAGATGCTTTCACGATCAGTACACAGATTGCAACACTGGCAAGTGGATCCAGGATCGGGAATCCAAGTCTTGCACCAAGGATACCAATAAATGCACCAACAGAAGACATTGCGTCTGAACGATGGTGCCATGCATCTGCCATCAGTGCACCGGAATTTATTTTCTTCGCAGCACTTCTGGTATACCAGAACATCCACTCCTTCACTACAATAGAAACTACTGCTGCAATCAGTGCCAATGTTCCGGGAACTGCAATACTTGCTCCTGAAGTACTCTTAATAATGTTCTCAATTCCACTCATACCAATTCCGATACCGGTTGCCAGAAGCAATCCGGACAAAATAATAGAAGATACACATTCCATCCGCTCATGTCCATACTGATGCTCCTTATCAGATTTTTTACTGGATAAATTCACACCGACAATCACTACGAAAGTACTTCCCACATCAGATGCAGAATGAATCGCATCTGAGATCATAGCACCTGAATGTGCCACAATTCCGGCAAGTAATTTAAATAAGGAAAGTAACAGGTTTACTGCAATACTCACACCTGATACCTTCATTGCCACCTTATGTTCCCATGCAGGCTCTTCCTTCTTAGCTGTCGTATTACTGTTTGTCTTGTCTGACATTGCTGTCATGTTTAATTTTTTTGTCTGTTCCATAACTAGGACCTCCTAAATTTTCTTTTCAAATATATAAGCTTTTGTACTTTCCTATATTTGAGTTTACAGGTTCTTCTTATGTCACATACATTGCGCCACAGTCAGAAAACATATTTCCTTTCTGTGACTTATCAAAGTGCGGTCTTACAGGGGTCTTTTTGTATTTCGGAACTGCACCTGTCTCAGAAAATCCTCCTAAAAAAATCCCTCTAAAAGAAAATCTTTCCAAAACATACTTTTCAGAAAACAAAAAGACACACCTGCGGAACATACACTGTCCCACAGATATGTCTGAAAATTTTCATATCTGCTGCCGCTTCGCGCGGCCCGGCCCCACGCCCTCAAGCATCTCGGGCATCGCCTGCTCAGTTTGTACTGTTGATCTCGCATTCTGTTGAATGTAATGCAGTGCAAAGAGAATATAAATATTTTTTCTGATAATACACTATAGTATATCGGTTAGTCAAGCCAAATGTTATTGAAATTTTTTATCATGATGAAACAATATTCTGCAGCCACACACCCTTCTTAACCAACACAAATCCAATCACACACTTAATCAAATCCGCCAGCTGCACACATGCATAAATCACAAGCACATGAATTCCTGTATAACGACTCAGCACAAACGCGATCGGCACACTGACGCACCAGATAAACACACTATCAAACAGGAACGTAATAATCGTCTTTCCACCGGAACGCAGAGTAAAATAGGTTGCATGCAAAAACGCATTCTGCGGCATAAAGAATGCAGTGATCATAATCAGATACTTCGCCAGCTCCCTTGCCTCATCATTGGTATTATAAAGCATTGGAAACAGCGGCGCCATAACAAACATCACCATTGCCACACAGGTACAGCACATCACTGAGAACGCAATCATCTTGTTATCTGTATCTCTCGCTTTCTTCATATCTCCCGCACCCAGAAGCTGTCCCACAATAATCGCAACAGAATCTCCCAGCGCAATAAACACAATATTAAACACATTGTTGATGGTATTGGAAATATTCAGCGAAGCAACCACATTCAGCCCTCGAATCGAATAACACTGAGTCAGCATCGCCATGGCAGAAGCCCATAAAGTCTCATTAAACAACAGCGGTGTACCCTTGACCAGAATCTTCTTTGTCAGATTCGCAGGAACCTTAAGCGTGCTGTACAGCCCCTTTGCAAATGCATTTTTCTCCGTATGCCTGTGTGTCCAGCCTATTACAATTGCAGCCTCCACATAACGTGACAGCACAGTTGCGATTGCCGCACCTCTCACACCCAGTCTCGGGAAGAAAAACACACCATAGATCAGCAGGTAATTAAACAACAGATTCACACAGATTGCCACAACTCCTGCTTTCATTGGAAGAACAGTCTCTCCGCACTCTCTCAGAGTACTGGAATAAATCTGTACCATCATAAACGGCGGCAATCCCAACAGCATAATATCCAGATACTGTTTTCCATAATTCAGCGTATCTGCAATCTGCTGCGCAGTACCCTCTCCCTGAAGATACATACTGATTAGATTCTCTCCAACAGTCAGAAATAGCAAAATCGTCCCGATTGTCAGGATCACAGCCATCCAGAACTTATACCTGAATGTCTGCCTCACACCCTCATGATCCTTCTGCCCAAAGTACTGTGCCGTAAAAATACCCGCTCCGGACACCCCTCCGAAAATACACAGATTATAGACAAAAATCAACTGATTCACAATGGAAGCCCCCGACATCTGCTCCGTGCCGATCCGCCCGATCATAATATTATCCAGCAGACTCACGAAATTCGTGATTCCATTCTGGATCATGATCGGAACAGCCACAGCCAGAACCATCATATAAAACTTCCTGTCACCGATAAACTTCTTACGAAACGATGACCTTTCTTTTGTCCTCTCCATAAAACTTTTCCTCATCCTTCTTCACAAAAACAGACTGTCCCGAGACAGCCCTCGCCTTAAGCGTTGTATCACCTACATTACTATAAAACCCCCAACATTTCAACCCCATATCAATAAATTTATACTACCATTTTCTATTCCGTTTCTGTTCCGTTTTTTCTCCACTCCATATCCGATAACACACTTCCATACTATCCTTCACAGTACCAGCCAGTTCACAGCGAAGAAAAATAAATGTTTTGAACCACATCTACAGGGGGTGTAGCCGTGGTTCAAAACATTTATTTTTCTTCGCGTCCCCTTTGAAACCATTAAAAAACTGCCGTTCCCCAATAATGAGGAAAACGACAGCTTTTCAAAAAGTATTTGCAAGCCTATTTAATAGCACCCTCAACCATACCATTCATAATCTGCTTCTGAGCAAGCAGGAATACGATGATCATCGGAATCATTGCCAGGAGTGCTGCAGTAAGGATCAGATCCCACTGCTTAACATAAGAACCAACAAACGCCTGTACAGCAACCGGAAGAGTCTTAACCTTACCATTCTGTCCTAACATCAGAGAAGGAAGAAGGTAATCGTTCCAGATCCACATACCATTCAGAATAGTAACAGTAACAATAACCGGTTTCAGAAGCGGAAGGATAATGCGGAAGAAAGTTCCCTCAGGAGAGCATCCGTCAATCGCTGCTGCTTCTTCCAGTTCATATGGAATACCTTTAATAAAACCAGTTAAGATAAATACCGTCATAGCACCACCGAATCCACAGTATGCAAATACAATACCAGGAATAGACTGAAGCATATTGATTCCAAGGAATTTACCTACATCACGGAATGTAGAAACCAGAGGAAGCATAACTACCTGGAAAGGAATTGTCATGGATGCGATAAATGTCATGTAAATAGCTGTGGACCATTTTGTCTTGTTACGGCAGATAACCCATGCAGCCATACCGCCGAATAAAGCAAGTAATACAAGGGAAACAACTGTAATGATCGCAGATGTTCCGAATGCACTCCAGAAACTGAAGTTAGAATTGTTGACAACGTTTGAAATATTTGTCTTAAACTGTGCAAAGCTTGCACCTGCAAAGCTTACAGGGTTTGCAACAATACCGTTCGCATTTTTAAATGTATTAATAAGTACCAGATAGAAAGGAGATAATATGTACGCTGCGATAACAATCGCAACAGCTGTAAGCACTACCTTTGGAGTTTTCTTCGTAACCATTACATTTCAACCTCCTTCTTATTGGAAATTCTAACCTGAATAATAGATACAGCAGCCAGGATAATGAAGAACAGAATAGCTTTCGCCTGACCAAGTGCATAATTGTTCTTGGAGATCGCTGTATTATAAATATTCAGAGCCAGCATCTGAGTACCGTTTGTCAGATAGTTTCCGAAGAAACTTGTGACAGAACCTGTACCATTTGTCAGAGCCATGTTAACATCGAACTGTTTGAATGCAGATGTTAAGGTAAGGAATGTACAGATTGTAATTGTAGCTGCGATCATCGGAATCTTGATCTTAAATAATGTTGTAACAGCATTTGCGCCATCGATCTGAGATGCTTCCAGTACATCTTTAGGTACCTGTGTCAGACCTGTTACATAGATCAGCATGATATAACCTGCATACTGCCAGATATAAACAACGATGATAGCCATCATAGCTGTGTTTGTCTTTGACAGAAGTGAAATATTATTTGTCATCTTGATCAGTACGTTATTAAATACGAACTGCCATACATAACCAAGTACGATACCGCCAATCAGGTTTGGCAGGAAATAGGAAGCTCTGAAGAATGAGAGTCCCTTAACCTTAGAGGTACAGAGTAAGGCCAGCATAAACGCTACTACGTTTACCAGAACCATGTTCAGAACTACAAACAGAATTGTGATGATCAGTGACCAGAGAAAACTTGGTTCATTGAACATTGCCTTATAGTTTGTAAATCCTACAAATCCTGTCATCTTGATTCCATTCCAGTCTGTAAAGGAATAAAACACACCAAGGCATAATGGAATAATAACTGTTACTACAAATGTAAATAACAATGGAAATACAAATATAAAGTTAACGATGCTTCTGTGATGTTTTAATGTCGGGAATAAATACATTCCCAGTAAAATGCCGATTGCACCAATGATCAGCGCCGGACCTCTCCAGCCAGCTCCGCTTCCGGAAATATCCTGGATCAATGATGCTGCCAGTAAAATAATACCGGCGATCAAGCATACCATGGAAATTGCTTTTTTACTAGCACTGTTTGTATTCATTTTGCCTTCATCCTTCCTATTTCTTATTTCAAAGCAAAAATCAATGCGTCTTAGACTTTTTTGCGTACCTGAATAAAGGTCTGCCGGACCTTTACTCAGGTATGCAGCGCAAATAAAAGTGGGCGGCAACATAAGCGCCGCCCATAAGTTTCAATTATTAGTTTGCGTATGCACTCTGGATAACCTGTTCCAGTGTCTTAACGAATCCGGCTTCATCAAGGCTGCCAGATGCATAGTCAGCAAATACCTGACCTGTATAGTTCTGTGCAAGTCCTTCTTTCTGCTCTAACCAATGCCAAGCAGATGTCTTTCCAGCAGATACATAATCAGTGATTGTCTGAGCAAATGGATCATCACCAACGATTGTGCAGGACTTGAACGGGCTTACGAAACCAGCTTCTTTAACAAGAACTTCCTGAGCTTCATCTGTTGTCAGCCACTGAAGGAATGCTTCTGCTGCTTCTACATTACCATCTTTATATACTGACCACCAGGATGGAGAGTTTGTAAGGATTGTATCAATTCCATCTTCAAATGCGTATGGAATCATACCAACTTCGAAATTACCAGCTTCTTTATAAGCATCTGCATCATCACCTGTCATAGTTGCACCGATCCAGGAGCCCTGAGTAACGAATGCATATTTACCAGATGAGAAGTTAAGGATCTGCTGATCATATGTACCGGATACAAGAAGTGCCGGATCTGAATACTGATTCAGAAGACCTACAAAGTTAGCGAAATCTGTTAAACGATCTTCGTCAACCTTACCGCCATCATTGAGCATATCAATATAAGTAGTGTCATCTCTGTCAAGACCTGAATCCAGATAGTTTCCAAATAAGTGGTTACCTGTTGACCAGTAAAGGTTAACTGGTTCTGCTGCATAACCTACAACTGCTGTCAGTCCAAGCTCATCTTTCTTGGAATCAATTGTCTCAAATGCTTCTTTGATTGCATCAGGACCTGTTAATGTAGAAGGATCAATTCCTGCTTTGTCAAGGATGTCTTTGTTATAAGCAAGACCGATTGCTTCTGTTGTATATGGGAAACCGATTGTACCCTGGCTCTCATCAACATAAGCTGAATCTGTGTCAGAAGCCCATTCCTGATCACTCATATCTACTAAAAGGTCTGTCCAGTTAGCGAAGTCTGTAGCACCACCGTTTACGAAGATGTCAGGCATATTATCTGACTGATAGTATCCTTTCAGAGTACCCTGGATATCGATTCCGCCGCCCATGGATTCGATTTCTACTTTAGTTCCTGTTTCTTTCTCATACATTTCAGCTAATTTCTTCAGCTGAGCGTCAACTTCGATCTTACCGTTTACAAGACGAATACTGTCACCGTCTGCTGCCTGTACGGATACTGCTGCCGGAACCATTGATGCGATCATAGATACTGCTAAAAGTGTTGCAAATACTTTTTTCTTCATTTTCGTCACCTCGTCATTTTTTTAACTGTTTCTTTTTACCTTTTGCGCATAAGGTTTTTTGATAGTTGTATAATACCACTTTGTTTCTGAAATAGCAAGACCTTTTTCGCATAAGTTTGAATTTTTTTATCTTTCTTTTTCGTCATTTGTTAAATATGCACAATTTATTTTTTCTATCTTATTACACTATGTCCAAAAAAGTGCTACTTTGAGGTCAAAAAAGTGCATACTCTTTGAATTGTATCCTATGGCTTGTGCATGTTTTTCCTTCGTCAGACAAGTAAAAACTTCTGCGCAGAACATTACGGAATAATTTCCTGTAACATAATAAAACAGCATTTCAGGTTCTGCACCCGAAATGCTGTTTTATTATGTCTTATTCATTTTGTTTCCGTTTATGCTGCCTGTTCTTTTTTCTTACCAGTAACTGTAAGCAGATGACTTTTGATCAGTACCGGACGTACTGCATTGTAGATCACTGCTACCAGAATCACCGAAACAACTGCATTGAATAATGTCGCTACAGCACTCATTTTTGCAAGTGCCTGTGCCAGTTCCTGAGGCTGTCCGAGAATATACTGTTTGTAGAAATATCCTACGATCGGATCTGCCACAACATTAAACGCAAGACCTGCTACAGAAGCAATCACACTCCATTTGAAAACGTATTTCTTATCTGTACTTTCATTAATCTTTGCAATCTTATGTGCTACCAGACCTGTGATCAGGCCAATACAGAATTTCAGTACAAATGTCTTTGGTGCGCCTGTGATATATACAGGATCCATCAGGTCTGCGATTCCCATTCCGATGGCACCGGATAATCCGCCGTATACACCGCCGATCAGAAGTGCTGCCAGTACGCAGAATGCATTTCCGATATGGATGGATGTTGCATCACCGCCCGGTACAGGGATCTTAATCTGCAGGAATGTAAAAGATACATAGCATAACGCAGCCATAAGAGCTGTCTCTGCAAGTTTTGTAATTGTGCTGTTCTGAGTATTCATAATAACTGTCCCCTCTCATATGATCTGATAGAAGGCCCATATCAATAAGCCAGATTGCCTGTTTGATTCTCACTATCAGATTTTTTATATATTGACGCATCAATATGTTGAAGTTATCATACGCGAAATGTGTCATTATTTCAATGACCAATTTTTTGAATTTTTTAGAGGTCAGATTAAATATTATGCAAAAAGCCCTCCGTCTGCATGCTGTTCACATGAAAACAGAGGGCTTCATTATTCTATTTGCTTAAATCCTTGCTACGCCTGATTTTCTTGCTGCTTCTGCTACAGCTTTAGCTACAGCGTCTTTTACGCGTGGGTCAAATGCTGCCGGAAGAATATATTCCGCTGTTAATTCTTCGTCACTTACCAGACCTGCAATTGCATATGCTGCTGCAACTTTCATTTCATCATTAACATCTGATGCTCTTGCGTCCAGTACACCACGGAAAAGTCCCGGGAAGCAGAGTACGTTGTTTACCTGGTTCGGGTAATCAGAACGTCCTGTGGATACCACTGCTGCGCCTGCTGCTTTTGCTTCGTCAGGGAAGATTTCAGGTACCGGGTTTGCACATGCAAAGATGATAGGATCTTTTGCCATTGAGCGGACCATATCCTGTGTCAGTGTTCCAGGTGCGGATACACCGATGAAGATGTCTGCGCCTTTGATCACTTCTGCAAGAGTACCTTTCTCTTTGTTGAAGTTTGTAATCTTAGCCATCTCTTCTTTAATCGGGTTTAATCCTTCTCTGCCTTCGTAGATTGCACCCTTTCTGTCTGTCATGATTACGTTTTTAAGTCCCATGGACATTAACAGTTTGATGATAGCGATACCTGCAGCACCTGCTCCGGAAGTAACGATCTTCACTTCATCAAGCTTCTTGCCAACCAGTTTCAATGCGTTGATAACACCTGCAAGTGTGATAACTGCTGTTCCGTGCTGGTCATCGTGGAAGATCGGAATATCACAGCATTCTTTCAGTTTCTTTTCGATTTCAAAACATCTCGGTGCGGAAATATCCTCAAGGTTGATTCCTCCAAAGGATCCGGCCAGGAGGCTTACTGTCTTAACGATCTCATCAACATCTTTACTGCGGACGCAGAGCGGAATCGCGTCTACACCGCCAAATTCTTTAAAGAGTACACATTTGCCTTCCATAACAGGCATACCTGCTTCCGGTCCGATATCTCCCAGTCCAAGTACCGCGGTTCCGTCTGTTACAACAGCAACTGTATTCCAACGTCTTGTCAGATCATAGCTCTTGTTTACATCCTTCTGAATCTCCAGACAAGGCTGAGCAACACCCGGTGTGTAAGCAAGGCTTAAAGCATCTTTGGAATCTACTTTGGCTCTTGATACAACCTCAATTTTACCTTTTAAGTCATAATGCATTTTTAAAGATTCTTTTGCGTAGTCCATTTTGTTTTGGCTCCCTTCTGCACTCTTTTTTTGAGACGCCTACATTGTAACATTAACTCGGCTCAGATTCTACTGTTTTTCTGACCTTTTTTTATCAAAATAACTAAAACAGCATCTTTCTGCAGAAAATTGTGAAGATGCTGTTTCAGTTACGGGACTTTATCATCTGATATCAAGGACAAAAAGAAGCTTTATATCATTATTTATCTGTATCAAAATGTACTTCTGTGCCGGCAACTGCCCGTTCATCCAGGAGCTGTTTGAAGGTCCTGGTCTTTGCTTTTTCTTCGTAGTCATCGGACCAGTAGTAGCCTTTCAGCTCATCCATATACTCATAGTAGTCACAAAGATAAATATATACAGTGGAAATGTCTCTGTCCTGTATCGCATATGTGTTATTGCTGTTTGACACGCCTCCATATGGCATGATATCTCCATTGGCATCCAGCATAACTGCAAAATACTTTGCTTCCGGATCCTGCATTTTCATAGTGATCTCAAATGGTGTTTTCGTAATGGAGAGAACACCATCTCCATTTTCATCTACCACATTTACATCCTTTTTAACCGTATCGTAAGTATTTTTCTCTACATCTACGTTGAACTTCCAGTCACCCTTCAGTGTCCATGAGTTATATCTGTTATTACCTTCAATTGCCTCAGGATACCGTTCAAAATACTCATTCCACATCTCAGTGAAAAACTGATGTTCCAGATCCTTCTGTTCTTCTGTCAGGCTCTCATAATCTGCATCATCTGTGCTGATTCCATGCTCTGCCATTTTCTGATTATATTCATCCCACAGATCCTGAGGGATATCCGGAGTGGTATCCTGGTCATCCGGAAGAGTACCCACAATATCTTTCAGATCCAGCTCCATGGCAAACCTGTCAGGTACTTTGATGTCTTTGACATAATCACTGATTGCCGGACCTCCCACCTGAGGAAGCTTCTCATCACTGTATTCATCCATTCCCAGTGCCTGGGCTAGCTTATCAAAACTAAAGTCCTCAGAATCTACATCAATCCCTTTTTCTTTGAAAAATGCGTTACGCACCTCATAAAATTTTGTCCATCCTGCATCATCCACTGTCATATCTTCTACAGGAATACGCAAAACTCCTGCATAGGTGTTATCATCCAGCATTTTTCCATCCAGATAAGCATTGAACAGATTACTTTTTCCATCCATGTAATCATATTTCACTGTAGAATTTTCGCTGAGCATAATATTGGGTTTTCCATCAGATGTAATGAATGTATCCGGGAATTTATCCTCTGTATGGATTGTCATGGACAGGTACAGAGCCATTTCATTACAGTATACTTCTGAAAGCGTGACAGTTGTTCCATCTACTGTTTTACTGTATGATTCATTGTCTTTCGTTTTATCTGCATTGTTATTTTCTGTTGTATTCTGATCCTCAGCCTGAGCACTTTGAGGATTACCTCCGTCCTCCTGACTTTCATCAGTATCTGCCAACTCTGCATCTTCTGCAGAATCTGTCAACTGCTTTGCATATTTCGAATAATCGCCATAAAATCCCATGGAATTACCGAGCTGCTTAAATACATTTCCAACCAGAGGGATGTTCTCTGCAAATGCCGGATTTGTGATACATACTGTTGAAAATACAGCTGCAGCTGCAGTCAGTCCCAAAGCTGTTTTGTATACTGTTTTGAATTTCTTGTGCGATTTTGCTGTTCCTGTGGATTTCTTTCCGGAACTTCCTGTTGATTTTTCTGTTGATTTTTCTGTTGATTTTTCTGTTGATTTCTCCTGTAATCTTTGCACCATATTCTCTGTATTTTCCGTATGTCCAGAAGCTGCTGCCATTTCTCTGATTCTGGAAAATGCTTCGTTTTTTGCATCTTCTGCCTGCTTTGGCAATGGAAAATCTGCCTGCATGATTTCCTCTATCGCATTGTCATTTCTGTTATTCTTTTCTTTATCAAAATCCAACTTCTTCGCCATGATCACTTCATTCCTTTCTTGAACTTACTGTTATGTTTCCTGCTGTTACTGATCCTGTTCTCAGATTTTCATTCTGATATTCTGCAAACCTTCTGCTATACCTGTGAATTCTCTGTTTTTCTTTTTTTTCTGCTGCAGTCTCTTCTTCTGAATATTATCTTCTGCTGAAGTATATTCCTGCTTTAGCTGCATACGGGCTCTGACCAGTCTGGTTTTTACAGTGTTTTCATTCATATTTAATATAGAAGCAATGTCTGCGATCCGAAATCCCTCTACATAATACAGAACCAGTATGATCCTGTAGGATTCGTCCAGCATTCCAAGCATTTCCTTGAACTCAAATTCCTCAATGGACATATCCTGTCCGGGGACTTCCGGAAGTTCTTCGGCTCTGCTGAAATTTTTGTAGTGTCTGTGGATTTTATTGCATTCATTGATCAGGATACGGATCATCCAGGTTTTGAAATATTCCGGATTCTTCAGTGTATGTATTTTTTCAAAGCAGGTAAGTATGGTATCCTGTATGGCATCTGCGGCATCCTCATCATTATCCAGGATTCCCCGCGCCACCTTGTACATTGCCAGAGAATTCTTTTCCATCAGTTCCAGAAATGCATCCGCATCTCCTGAGATGGAGCGTTTTACCAACTGTATCAAATGCTGATCCTCCTTGCTTAGAGTTTTATGTGTTACTGTTTACTTCATGTCCAGTAGCTCTTATGTTTTTACAAATATGTTTCATTCGAATGAAGCTTTGTTGTTTTGTTTTACACTTATTAGATGGGGAAATATAAAGAAAAGTTTCATATCTTTTAACTAAATTTTCAGGTGTGAGATTTTTTATATTTATTATAACCTCTCATCCGCATATAATTGTAATACAAACAAATTATAATCCCTAGATTTTCCCACAAAAAAAAACGGCACATTTCTGCACCGGTTTTTATCACTCATAATCTTTCTTAATGTTTTCCTTTTATTCTTCAGCATTCAGCCTCTTCTGATACATAGACTGGAGCAGGAATTTTCCTGTCTCTGTTTTGAATACTTTTTCCAGCATATTTCTCACATTGTTTCCGGAGAAATTACTCTCATCTGCATTTACCAGATAATCTGCCTCTATCATAATCTGATAATCAATACCATCGATTCCGGTTATTGTATGATGATGACTTACAATATAAGAAACACGATCTACAAATTCTTTCGGCAGATCTGAATCTGCGAAAAATTCCTCTATCAGTGCCGCACTTTCTTCCTCCTGATGTTTGCCGTTGGCATTTCCGTATTTTACTCTGCAGAGAGGGCAGGCAATGTCGTGGACAACCGCAGTCACCTCCACCAGCTTCTGCTGCTCCGGTGACAGATTTTCGCCTTCTGCGATTGTTTTTGCATATGCGTATACTTTCATGAAATGGTTGATGTCATGAAGATCTCCCTTGGAATACTCTACCATTTTCTTTACAACTTCTGCTACTGTCATGCTTTGTTCCTGCCTTTCTCTTACGGGTTTAGTTACTTGTGCACTCCGTTCTCAGTAACCGGGTTTATCTTATTCTGAAAAACAGCAGAATCTTTCGATCCTGCTGTTTACAATTATCAATTATTTGCAGAGTTCCTCTGCCATAGCCTCAATCTCTGCTTCGTTTGCTTCGCTTAAGGAAGAAGTGATCTTTACATTATTTTCAAGCCATGTGATATTTTTGCTCTTTTCGAACATTCCCTGCATGATTCTTGCTGCTGCAGGTGCCCAGCTTCCGTTTTCGATGAGACCGATGGTACGGTTCTGGTAGCTGCGTTCTGTAAGGTTCTCTATGTAGGTACGCATAAACGGGAAAATATCTCCGTTGTATGTAATTGTGGCAAGTACCAGTTTGCCGTAACGGAAAGCATCTTCCACTGCTTTTGCCATGTCATCTCTTGCAAGGTCAAATACAGTTACTTTCGGGCAACCTTTTTCTTCCAGTTTCTGTGCCAGAAGTTCTACTGCTTTCTTTGTGTTTCCATATACAGATGTATAGGCGATCACAACACCTTCGCTCTCCACTTTGTAGGAGGACCAGATATCGTATTTCTCAATGTAATGTCCCAGATTCTCTGTAAGGATCGGTCCATGAAGCGGACAGATTGTCTGGATATCCAGAGTTGCGGCAGCTTTCAGAAGCTTCTGAACCTGTGCACCGTATTTTCCAACGATTCCGATATAGTAACGGCGAGCTTCGCAGTCCCAGTCTTCTTCTACGTCAAGTGCTCCGAATTTGCCGAAACCGTCTGCTGAGAACAGAACCTTATCAGTACTGTCATATGTAACCATAACCTCCGGCCAGTGAACCATTGGTGCAAATACGAAAGTCAGCACATGTTTTCCAAGTGTCAGGCTGTCACCGTTTGCAACCACCAGTTTCTTTCCGTCCAGATTCAGGTTTCTGAAGAAATTTCCCATCATAGTGAAGGTCTTGGTATTTGCAACTACGGTTGTGTCAGGATATGCTTTCATGAAGTTCTCGATATTTGCGGCATGATCCGGCTCCATATGCTGTACTACCAGATAATCCGGTTTCGCACCGTCCAGGACTCTGGCTACATTTTCAAGCCATTCATCTTTGAAATTAGCATCTACGGTATCCATAACTGCAATCTTTTCATCCATGATCACATATGAGTTATAGGACATACCGTTTGGCACTACATACTGACCTTCAAACAGATCTATCTGATGATCATTTACACCTACATAATAAATATCATTTCCGATTTTCATGATAACATGTTCCTCCTTAGCGATATCAGGGCCGGTCAAATCCGGTTAAAAATTCCAATTTTTTTATTTCTGAACCTATTATATCCACATACATATCGTTCGTCAAGTTTCATTTTATCCTAAAATTTCACCCCTTAACTCATATATAAAAAGTAATACTGTCGTTTTATTTAATACTTATTCTGGTAAAATTCCATATTCCTTATATAACCGTTTTCGAGTCTCTGCATTTGTCACAACAGACTGTATTTCTGCACTTCTTCCATCCATAATCAGACGATTAAGTAAAGTGCTTAATCGTTCTTCGCCGATTGCTTCTCCAATCGCTATGCCCTTTGCTTCTCCAATCGCTATGCCCTTTGCTTCTCCAATTGCCCTACCCCTTGCTTCTCCAATTGCTTTTGCCTCTGCTTCCGCCTCTTTTTGAAGCCGTTCGAGCCTTTCAGATTCCAGTTCAAGAACTTTTCCACCCATAATCTCACCTATTCCTTTCCGGACTGTTTTTTCATTCCTACATATATAGTCTGCTATTTTTATGATCAGTTTATTTAAATTCATGTATAAAGCCGTCTTATCTGCTCCTGAAAGTTCTCTTTCCAGATTTATCCGGATTTCCTCATAGTCATTTAGCAAACTCTGGAACATTTCCGGATTCTCACTCATTTCATGAATATCCTTTTCATATCGCATAATATAAAACGGCAGAAGCATCAGTAAATTTTTGTGAATTAAAAACTTTATCCTCACACGACTGAAGTCGCGTGCTTCCAGACGCTTTAGGCGTCAGACTAAATATCGGCGGATACGCCTGTAACTTAGGCCAGCGCAGTTATGCGCATTTTTCCATGCCAGATATGGCAGGTTCCCACATTGCAGGTAGTCCACTGTATATCTGCCTGCATTTATGCTGCCTTTAAGATTTCCATTTGTAAATGAAGTTCTTTCAGATCTGCATAAACACATGAGGTTCTACGCTTTACCGAAGGGACTTTTGCCTCCAGCAAAGACCTTTCCGTTACCGGAAGGGGTTTTAAAAGTTCTCTGATAAAATATCTTGCTCCGATATTATACGATGCCGACAGGTCACAGTTATATCTTTTTCCTGTCTGGAATACACAAAGACTGTGATTTTTCAGGTCACGGGACACACTTCCGGAGCCATCGTATGCAAGCCTGCTCGTATTCCATGCGCAGACTCTGGATACCCGCATTCCTTTTCTGTGTGCCTGATGCTCACAGCGTTTCTGGATATCCCGTTTTCTCCACAGATGCAGTTTCTGTTTTTTCTTTCCGGATATCTTTCCCTGCATTTCCAGATACTCGAATACGATCACATCTGCATGGTTCTCTTCTGCATTTTTTACGATCGCACCTGCAATTTTTCTTCCCAGCTCTATGTTCAGGCGTTTCGTATATGCCCATCTTCCCTGTGACTGCGCAGAGCTGTGTTCCCTCTGGAATCTTCGGATTCGGCCCAGTGTGCGGTACATCCGGTCTTTTTCACTGGGATGATTGATAAATTTTCTCCCCAGGACAGTTCCGTCTGCCCGCATAATGGTACAGACCGCATCGGTATTGATTCCCAAGTCCACACTACAGATGATCTGTTCTTTTACCGGTGTCTTCGTAAGTGTCACTTCTTCCGTATAAGAAAAACGCAGGAAATATTTATGGTGCCTTTTCTCCAGTGTCGGGGCTGATGCCTTTTTCCCCGACCAGTTCCTGCGCAGATATTCCATATCTGTGTGATTTAAACGCACACAAAACCATTTCCAGTCATGACCATCATACAGTTTCAGGTATGCTTCGTCTTTTCCTTCTTTTTCCTCTCTGTACATGACATCACGATAAAAAACAGGCATGGCATGATTCTCATACGCCAGTCTGGGTTTCCCTGCTTTTTCTCCTGACTTTTCCCACAGATCCATCCGTGTTTCGTAAGAAGATACACTTCCCAATGCATGCTGGATTGCGGCTCGCCTCAGGTAGGACGGCATCTTCGGAAAGCGAAGATCAAAATCAAAGCGTGCAGGATTCTTTTTTGTAGTATGCACCAGATGCTCTGCAGCATTAAACCGCCTTTTGGCATCCGGTATCTCTGCCAGTTCTTCCCACACCTGCTCATATATTTCTGTCAGGTAACTGACCGCAGACCGGTAGATTTCCAGTGTCTGGCGGACTGGGATATTCTGTTTTCGTAATTCTACGCCATAGCTGGATACGGTCTGCATCTCTTTTCCTCCAACAAATCATTTCTTCTGTCAGGCTTTTTTCTTTTCTTTTTCCTTTTGTCCTTCGATGTAGGCAAGCACCTGGTCTCTGCTCCTGTCACTGACCGTTATGGCACAGTAAGACGGATTCCACAGATGCCCACCCCACAGTTCCTTTTTTAACTCCGGATGCGCAAGAAACATCTGGCGTGCAAGATTTCCTTTCATGATCTTGATCATATCTGAAATATAAAACTGAGGTTTACAGTCCACAAGCAGATGGATATGATCCGGCATCACCTCCATTGCCAGGATCTGAAATTTATATTCTTCTGCAAGATTCTGTAACATTTCTTTGCATTCTGTATCGATTCCGTTTTTTAAAACCTTTTTTCTGTATTTTGTACACCAGACAAGATGATACTGCAAGGAATAGACATATCCCCTACCATATGAAAGTTTGTTTTTATCTATATTAAATATATCTTTTTCCATATAAATATTATACCATATGTATTGGTTTATGTAAACATTTGTTCTGTTGTTTTGTAAAAAAATTTGCGCGTCTAACTCATCACTGGAAGTAACGAGAATGCGACGCGCAGTTATTCAAATATATTGCAAAAGAAAACAGGAATCTGAGAGGGAAGTATTTGGGAATAT
>OLVU01001187.1_pt1 | contig 18481 bp, 9 predicted proteins | sample 1673321 | NCBI WGS metagenome assembly OLVU01 (sample SAMEA3178942, study PRJEB25190) | human gut metagenome | biome: human gut; feature: human-associated habitat; material: faeces | place: Austria | collected 2013 | reverse complement strand
TAGGTAGAAAATGAGATTTTTGTAACGTCCCAGTGATTACATATCCAGAGATTTCCCTGCTGATCTAAAAAAGAATTCAGAATGACGGGATTGAATTTTGTATCAGGATTATTATAATCAGTATAATAGGGCTTCAGTTGTTTGTTCTTTCGATCATAATAGGAGAAGCCACCTCTATGTGGAACCATCCACAATGTTCCTTGCTTATCTTCGAATATCAGGTCGCGACTTAATCGTTCGGCTTTTGGCAGATCCTCTTTGGGAGTAATATAATGTTGTTTCTCTTCTGTCTCTAAGTTATAACGCACTACTCCGGGCATTTCGGAGTATAACCATAATTCGCCGAAACTGTCTCTGAATACGGATAAAACTTCGGTAGAGGGATTGGTAGGAGTGCGGGGATCTATTAATCTGTATCTTTGATTTTCCGCAAAGTAAATATAGAGTCCATTATTTGTGCACAGTCCTATGCTATCTTTTCCCAGTCTACTGATAGAATTGATAGCATTGGAGGTTGAAAAGGGCATTTCATGAAACTGAAGTTGCTGTGTCTGGGGTAGATATATCACTAACTGGTTGTTGGCAGATACTAGATATATATTGCCATTATCTTCTTTGATATTCTTGAATGGAATATCAGATTCTATTTTCTTTTTGCCAATGATTGAAATTCCTTTGTTGGTTAATATCCATTCGTCCCCATCGCTATCTTGAAAAATAGTGATTATTTGATCCCCTTTCAGGTTCTTCTCTTCGATATTATATAAGGTTATTCCTTCTCCTTCCTGAACCTTGTACGCTTGTTCGTCAATACGGAATGCTCCACGATCACATACGATCCAACTGACGCCTTTGGGTAATGTATAGACGTTCTGTACAGCGTAGGTCTGCTGTTTTTCGTTTTCATAAGGGCGTAAGATATCTATGAATTTTTCCCGGCGGCTGTCGAATAGATAGATTCGTAAGTCATAAGTCTGACACCAGATGTCACAGGTTTGTGTCTGTGTGATTTTGGCTAAACGATTACTGGTTAAAGTACATCCGTCTCCCGGAAATGCTTTATAGTTTTTGAAAGTGTATCCATCGAATTTATTTAAGCCATTCCAAGTGGAAAACCAGATAAACCCTTTTGAATCTTGCAGGATATTGGTGACAGACCTTTGTGCCAATCCGTTGTAAGCGGAGAAACGTTGAATTTGGCAAATCGGTTGTGCAATGGCTACACAGGGGATAAAAAGACAAATCAATATTAAATAATTGATTTGTAGTATAATGCACTTTTTCATAGTATTGACTAATTTGTAACTGCTTTGCAAAGATATAAATTATCTGTTTTACTACTATGTATTCTGATAGTAAATGTAGGTGGATTTTTCAGCACTTCGGTAAAGGAAGCATGGATGTGTAATTATTATATAGCTATGTGGAATATTTGTTTCCTTAGGTGTATTATCGGGCTTGTGACTATCCAGAAAGCTGTTTTTAAACATTGTGAACATTCGTTTCCACCTATTGCGATAATTTTTCCCCCTTAACTGTGTTGGTATTTCTGAATTTTGCAACAAAATATGAAAAATACTCTGAATATGAAAAATGCACTGATGAAAAATTATTGTTTTGCGGAATATGAAATAGGAAAATTAAAGTATGGTTTTGTCCTCAACCTATGTGCTTTCTTTACGCAAGTAATGTCTTTCGTTTCGGTAAAAGTGAAAACTTCTCGTTTTTGGATATTCTTTAATGTAATAGCTGTAAAAACTATTTAATGCTTTGTAATTAGTTATACCTTAATAAATTAATGTTTTTAAATAAAAGCTTATAAATAATTTAGTTATTGTTTAACCAAGTAATGCTATCATGAAACAAAAAAATGGAAAGATGAAAAGTAGATTACTCCTATTATTGGCGCTGCTATTAATGGTGCCTGTCGGAGTGTTCGCTCAGAACATTACAGTAAAAGGTACTGTGAAAGACTCGCAGGGAGAGACCGTTATCGGGGCCACTGTAGTGGAAAAAGGTAATACTTCTAATGGTGTTACCACCAATTTGGATGGTCAGTTTACGATATCTGTTGGTAAGGGTAAGAAACTGGTGATTTCTTATATCGGTATGGAAACCCAAGAAGTGGATGCAATTGCCGGAAAGGATTTGTCAGTTACACTAAAGGATGATTCGCAGGCACTTGATGAAGTTGTGGTCATCGGTTATGGTGGCAGCAAGGCACGTAGGGACTTGACGGGGTCCGTTGGTTCAATCTCAGGTGCTAAATTGGCAGCTGTTCCTGTGGCATCAGCCGGAGAAGCACTGCAAGGTAAGATTGCCGGCGTACAGGTAACGACGGTTGATGGTGCTCCTGGTGCAGATATTAATATCCGTATTCGCGGTGGCGGTACCTCTTTGAGTGGTGATAACAGTAATCCGCTGTTTGTTGTCGATGGTTTTATTGCAGATAACATTAATGATATACCTCCGACAGATATTCAGTCTATTGATGTGTTGAAAGATGCTTCCCTTACAGCTATCTATGGGGCAAAGGGAGGTAATGGGGTTGTGCTGGTAACGACCAAATCGGCAAGTGCCGGTAAAATCCAAGTGGAATTTAACACCTATGCACAGTTCAAACAATTAGCAGGGAAAGTTGATTTGTTGGATACTTATGAGTTTGTCCGTTATCAGCAGGATTATACGATAGGCAGTAACTCTAAAGTACATCAGTTCCGCGAGGATTTCGGTAACCCGAACGATATGGATCTTTATCGGAATGCAGTGACTCATGACTGGCAAGATGAGATTATGGGTGGTTCTGCTCTTTCTCAGATGTATAATCTGACAGTGAAAGGGGGGAGTGAAAAGTTACGTTTCAGCACTTCACTGACTCATCATGATGAAAGTGGTATCGTAGCAAGTTCCGGTGTTCGCCGTACTAATATGAATACCAAAATCAATGTTCAGATTAGTCCGAAGTTATCGGTGCTTTTTAATCCACGTTTCTCTTATCGCCGTGATTTGGGTGCCGGAGCAGATGGTATTGGTACAGGTGGTTTGATTGGCGTGCTTCGCTATCGTCCTACCAACGGTTTACGCGAGTTTATATATCGGGATGATGAAACCCTTAATTATAATGACGAAAAATTTTGGATGTTGTCCAGCCCTTTGGATGATATTAATCAGAATTATCGGTTAAGACACCGTTATAGCTTTATCAATCAGGCATCTGTTGTTTGGAATGCTTTCAAGGGGTTTACTTTCCGTTCGGATATTGCTCAATCATGGGAATTTGGAGAAGATAATCGTTTCTACGGCTATCTGACAAGTACTGGCATCAATAATAACGATATGCCTGTAGCTTCCATCGCTGACTCTCGTAACGATAAATATATTTGGACGAATACGGCAAATTATGATTTGAGCTTAGATGATGTGCATAACTTCTCTTTCCTGTTGGGGCATGAGGTACAGCATCAACAAACAACGACCAAATCTGAGTCTGCCCGTTATTTCCCGCAATCCGTCAGCCCGCGGGAAGCTTTAGCCAATATGGGATTGGGTACAGCATATCAGGTTACCTCCAGTGTTTCTACAGCGAACCGTATGCTCTCTTTCTTTGGACAAGCAAGTTATAACTATAGACATAAGTATCTGCTGTCCGCTACGTTCCGTGCCGATGGTTCCACGAAGTTCGCTCCCGGTAATCAGTGGGGATATTTCCCTTCCATCGCTGGCGCTTGGGTTCTCTCGGAAGAAGCATTCATGGAGAATGTGGATTGGATTAGTAATCTGAAACTGCGTGTAGCATTGGGTATGGCAGGTAATAACAGCATTGATTCCGACCTTTGGAGATATCAATATTCCATAGCATCCAACGGAGGTCCGAGCTGGGGTGAAAGTACGGAGAATGGTGAAACTTATTATGCGTCGAATAGTACTTTCCCGAATACGAAAATTAAATGGGAAACTACTGTAACTCGTAATTTGGCTGTCGACTTAGGGTTATTTAATGGTCGCCTTACCATTACACCGGAGGTTTATTGGAATACGACTCGTGATTTGCTTTATCGGACTTTGATCCCCACCACTACCGGTTACACCCGGCAGATGCAAAACGTGGGGCAGGTCACGAATAAAGGATTTGAATTGACTATCAACGGAGACATCATCCAGAAAAGAGATTTCATTCTGAGTGCGAATTTAACTATGGGCTTCAATAAGAGCCGTGTAGATAAAATCAATGGAGATGATAAAGAACTGTGGACTACTTCCAGCCGTTGGAGTTCAAGTGACAATGACTTTTGCTTGAAAGAAGGTGGTGAAGTCGGTTTGATTTACGGATATGTATATGACGGTATTTATGGGTTTGATGGATTTGAACGCTCTGGTTTCAACTATGTACCTAAAGAAGGAACAGTGAATTGTGATGCCATTTACGGGACTTATCCTGGACGTCCGAAATTCAAAGATATTACTGGTGACGGTATCGTGAATGAAGAAGACCGTACTGTAATTGGTAATACGAACCCGCGCTTGCAGGGAGGTTTCGGATTGAGTGGGCAGTGGAAGAACTTTGATTTTACAGCCAATTTTATCTATATGCTTAATTTCGATGTGTTAAACTCTACGGCATATGAACTATCTTCTGCTTATGGTTCCAGTCAGACCAATCCGAAGAATGTGCTTGCCAAATTCAATTACGATAATCGTTGGGTATATCATGGAGATATTTACAATACTAATGCTGATGGCTCGACATCTCTTTATAATATGGGGGAACCTCTAATCAGTAATAGTCAGCATATTGAATATCTGGATGTGTACGAACGGATTAATGCAGGTAAGACTCTTTGGAATCCGAATGATGTAACGGCAAGATATACACATTCTTACTTTGTTGAGGATGGCTCTTTTCTTCGCTTGCAGGACATAACCATTGGTTATACACTGCCTAAGAAACTAACTCAGAAATGGGGTGTTGAACGTTTGCGTGTATATGTCACCGGATCTAATCTTTTTTGTTTAACCGGTTATAGCGGTTACGACCCGGAAGTAGATATCCAGAGTGGTTTGACACCAAGTGTTGATTATAACCGTTACCCGCGTAGCCACGGTTATCTGTTTGGCCTTAACTTAACTTTCTAATTTTTAAATTGAATGACAATGAAGAAAAATATCTTATACATACTATTCGCTTTTGGAGGCTTGACATCTTGCTCAGACTTTTTGGAAGTACAATCTCCTTCAAGTTTTATCGATGATTATGTATTCAGCAGTACAGAAGAGGCTAATCGTTTGCTTAACGGTGTATATACAGCTCTCTGTTCTAATAGTATCTATGGAAACTCTTATCTTAATACGTTTTGTCTGAATAGTGACGTAGAGTTTACTACTAGTACAGCTGAATTGCAAAGTACTAGTCATAATGAATATAAACTGTTTGACTGCGAAGCGGATGCCAGCAATCTTCTGAGCACTTGGAATGCCGCTTATTCTGCTATCGAGAAAGCTAATAACTTTGTGAGCGCTGCCGAGCAGAGCGACTTATACACCACGGGAAATGCCGAACTTCTTCAGATGATTGGTGAAGCGAAGTGTATTCGAGCTATGTGCTATCTTGATTTGGTGATTATGTTCGGTGATATTCCATTCTCACTGACTCGTGCTTATGATTCTGAAAGCCTAGTGATGCCTATGGGCAACCGAGATGAGATTTTGGCGGCACTTATCTCTGATTTGAAAGAAACAGCACCGCAAATGAACTTTTCGAGCGAGCTTTCCGAAGGAATAGAACGCTGCTCCAAAGAATATTGTTGGGCGTTGATTGCTCGTATAGCTCTCTATCGGGGTGGTTATTCATTGCGTCCCGGTGATTCGAAAACGGATGTCGGTACAATGCAACGTTCAACGGACTATGCAGACTACTATGAGATAGCTCGAGACTATTGCGATTCGGTCATTACATCGGGTACCCATGCATTGACTAAAGATTACTATAGTGTGTTTATTGATGAATGTAACTATAGAGTGGCGAGCGGTGATGATCCTATTTTTGAGATTCCTTTTACACGGGATGTGAATGGAGCCATCGGGTATATTCAGGGTCCTAGAGGTACAGACTCCAGTGCCGGAGGAACAGAAGCACCTAATTTGTGGGGCACGACCGGTGCCAACGTGCGTTTGAACGCTTTCTATCGTTTCTCTTTTAACAAGGAAGATGTACGTCGGAATACCGTTGGTTATTGGGGATATGACTATGCCGGAACACCGACGTTACTGAACGACTATAATAACTATTGTAACAAATGGTCAAAGTTTTGGGATGAAAACCATATGCAAGGTTATGTGAGCGGAAGCAATACCGGTATAAACTTCCCGTATATGCGTTATGCTGATGTTCTGCTAATGTTTGCCGAAGCGGAAAACGAACTGAATAACGGCCCTACAGATGCTGCCAAGTCAGCCTTGAAAGCTGTTCGCGAACGTGCATTCCGCGGTGCCGGCAACCAGAGTGAGATGGTAGATGCATATGTGAATGCTGCCGGTTCAAAGGAAGACTTTTTTCAATTGATTTTCGATGAGCGTGCATGGGAATTTGCAGGAGAAGGATTGCGCTGGAAAGACTTGGTTCGTTGGAATCTCTACAATCAAGTAGTATATAAGACCTTTTGGAAGTATTACGGCTATGGAAGCCAGGATTATTCGTATGACTTTGATAATATGTATAATACCTATCCTACTGATGTTTTTTATAAAATAGTTGATAACCCGGGAGATGGCAGCTATCCGAACAAGACGCTTCCGGTACTTGAGTTCTTTAAATACGCTGACGATACGTTGACCATTGACAATCTATGGGAAAGTTTCCAACTGAATGTAGACAAGATGCCGTCTACGGGTACCGAATGGAGTACCAACAAGTGGTTCCAATGGTTGGATGACAATACAGGTATTGCCAAGGCGCAGTGTCGTTGCTCTTTACGCGGATATATCTATATTGATCAGGAAGGGACGCTGATGCCGTCCGGTATGCCGGACTACCAAGAAGGTGTAAACCTGAATAACCTTCCTCCGGTTCGCTATATTCTGCCCATTCCGAGTGATGCTATTTCTCGCAGTAATGGAGCATATCAGAATTATTATGGTTATTAACCCAATTAAAATAGAAACAAGATGAAAAAATATACAGCATATATATTGGCTCTGTTTGCAAGTGCCTTGTTTGTGCTCTCCAGTTGCAAGGATGATGATATCGTGGACGGAGGAGAATACAATAGTGAACGTTTGTTCATGCCGATGTTCCGTGTGGAGGCAAATACCAATGATAGCTCCGATCCCTACGCCTGTACTATTGCCTCGAATGCTATCCATAGTACGAGCAACCGTATCAATGATGTCCAACTCTATTGGTATGGTGTGGAGGGAGCGAGCGGATATCGTATCCGTTGCAAAGTGCAAGGTACTGATTGGGATAGAAACAGTGTATTGGATACCATCGTGGGACCAGAAGTACTTGAACTTCTGCATGAAGATTTGCAGTATAGCGTAGGTTATTCATACGCTATTCAGGCACTTTCACCCAAAGGCGATGCCTATAATTCTAAATGGTATGGAATGGGTGACGGTTCTCATCAAAAAGATTATGTGACGATTACTACTGGTGATCGTTATGAAGTGCCGAGTATTTTCTGGGTGGAAGACGTTACTTTCAAATCCGTTCGTGTTTACTTCAACAATACGGTTGAATCTACTTCAGAATATGAGGAATTCATCAACAACGGTGCCGAGATTGTAGATGGTAAGTGGGTATTTCATGACATACAGATTGTGCCGACTGCCGATAACCCTGATTTGGAGTCTTTTTATCATACCATGACGGAGGAAGATTTTGCTAATGGGTATGTAGACTTTGACGGATTAGTTTCCAATGGTTCCTATATTGTTACGGGTAATAATAACAATGTTCCACGTGTGTACGATCGGAACTATAACAAGGCATTTATACGTATGCTAGGTGAGGTGGGCGCCCCGATTGCCATTCCTGCCATTTATGATGCGGGCGATACTATTATGGCGGCCTACTATAATACAGATGGTCTGCAAGCTTCCCGCCTGGATACTATTTTGACTAATTATATGGGTGACAATACCATCACCGAAGGACAAGTGTTCTATCTTGAAGGAGGTAAGAATTACTATTTGGCTTCCAGTGTGGCGCTGACAAAAGGTTTGACGTTAGAAACGAATCCGGAAGATTTGGCTGCCGGAAAGGGAAGAGCTCTTGTCTATTTGGGCGTAGGTACTAGTGATGAAAGTGGTAACTCTGGAAGAGCAGCAAATTTCAATTTAGGACGTAATGCACAGAGCGGAGCAGAGAATGGTGTTTTGCTTTCTTTCCAAGATATTAAATTTAACGAAATAAACTTTACCGTGCAGAAGTTCTTCAATTACATGGATAAAAATGGTACGGGAGGAAACTCTAACTATGCTATTTCTGCTAACTATTTCATGAATATGAATTCGCAAGGTCTGGGATTCACGATGGGTGAGTTGAGTATTACTAATTGTACGTTCAGTGGTATGATACGTGGTTTTATTCGCTTTCAAGGCCCCAATCGCCAAATTATTCAGAGGCTGACAGTGGAGGGTTGCGTATTTTATGATTGTGGTGTATATGATGCTAACGGTCGTGGCTATGCTTGGTTTGCGGGACCCGGAGATCGTAAGGATTCTAATTTCTTTCAGAATCTGACTATTCGTAATAATTCATTTATTGACTGCCCACGTCATTCGCTTGTCGGAGAGAATGGTAATCTGGCATGGCCTGCCGGAACGACTTGGAATATCGTGATAGAGAACAATACATTTGTGAATTTCTCTACCCGTTCTTCTAATTCAGGGCATGGATTGATATTGGAAACTCGTTATGCTCCTCGCGGAAGTAAGTTTACTGTTAAGAAGAATCTTTTTGTTATGGTGCGTCAGAACGATAGTGATAATCGTCCGCTGAATATGAAGGGGATGCGTATTGATACGAAAGCGATTGAATACGATTTTGCCGATAACTATGCAACCACTGTTCCCAACTGGACTACTTCGAACTTGATTGATGGCTTGTTCAGTAATCGCGCGTTCAGCAATACTAGCGATGGTGCGGGATATAATAGCGGAGCCCTTAATCTTGGCGGCTATGGTGAAACCCGTATTAAGTTTGGTGATAATCGAAATGAAAATGAAGACGATGCGGTTGGTTATCAATTGGCTCCAGCCGAGTTGTTCATGAATCCTGTCCCACTAGCCCCTAATGGTCATAAGGATATGCACCGTTACAATGTGGATGGTTTCTATTATAATTTAACACCGAGAGTCATGGCTCATCCGATTTATACAAAAGGCATTGGTGACCCACGTTGGAGGAATGGTGATGCTTGGAAATAGGTATTAAAATTATAATTTCCTCTTGAAATTTAAAATTTAGGAGGACATTCTTTGCTGGAAAAGGCTGTTCGTGATGAATAGCCTTTTCTTTGTTGTATGCCTATGTGGGCGTACACTGTAAGGTGTAGTCCTGAAATAACTCTGATACTAGGAATCATTAGTCAATAGCAGGGATGATATGCAGGACGAGTACGCGAAGCAAGGTAAAGTCCTATAACTATCCGAGTGTATATCAGGTAAAGTCGGAAGATAATATGAGATGAGAGCATATATTTTTATTGGGGGAGGTCTCACGGACATTATACTATGTATCTTCATTGTGGTTGAAACAATATTTATCGTGAGAAGTCAGTCGATGTCATAGTGCTGAGAAACAATCTTGGAAAAGATTGAACCTTAATAAAGTCAGTTAATGGAAATTACATAATGAAAGAAGAAATTAACAGGAATCGGATTTGCCCGAAATTAGATTGCTTGTTGTGGATGATAATAAGCAATCTAATTATTCGCAACATTGCTTGTTCCGGATCATATTATTGCTTGTTTTCAAGTGTTATTCATTATTCTCAAAAATAGCGATAGCAGATGTCGGATGATACTTCATCTAATTCAGAACCGAAAAGAAATGAATGAGTTTTGCCAACGAGTTAACTATATTCTGAAGGACTTACTCCATATTTTTTTTTGAAGCACTTACTAAAATATTTTGGATCATTGAATCCTGTCATATATGCTATTGTAGAAACATTATATTCTCCGCTTTCGACCAATTGTTTGGCACGTTTAATACGCATTTCGCGAACAAAATCAACAGGAGAAAGGCCGGTCAGACTTTTCAGTTTCTGATAGAATGCTGTGCGCCCCATTCCTAAGTTCAGCGCAAATTCATCAATTGCAAAATCAGAATTATCCATTTGCTTATCTATTATTTCCATCACACGTTTCATAAATTGTTCATCAAAAGAGGTCACCTGAGGCGGTGCCGGCTCTATCTCTGCAAAAGGTATATTGGGGTTCTTTAGTGTTTCAGACCACTGATTCAGATAGAGTTCCTGTAACTGTTTGCGCTGGTGTAGCAGTGATTTGATGCGTGTTTTCAGATAGGTTGAACTAAAAGGTTTGGTGATATAATCGTCAATACCTTGTTCCAGACCTGAGATACGGTCATCCAATGAAGACTTGGCTGATAGCAGAATGATAGGAATATGGCATATATTCCGTTGATCTTTGATAGCTTTCACCATGTCTAAACCATCCATAACGGGCATCATCACGTCACTGATAATAAAATCCGGTACATGTTGCAGAGCCTGCTCCAGGCCTTCTTGCCCATTCGTTGCCTCAATGACTTTATAAGTTCCGGAAAGGATATCGTTCAGGAAGTTTCTCAATTCTGCATTATCTTCTACAACTAACACGGAGATGGGATCCTCGTTTGTATTATTATCGGTGTTTTTTCTTTTATCTTCTTTTGTAGAATAATCTTTTTTTTCTGGTGTTGTGGAAATAGTTTTATGTTTATTTTGTTTCTGATTATGAGTGGACTGAGCATCACTCAGGATAAACTCTATGTTTTCTTTTCCTTCATAAACCTTCTGGTCAAGCGGTAATGTTACAATGAACTCACTACCTATCCCCGTTTCTGTATTCACTTGGATATTTCCCTGATGTAGTTCGAGTAATTCTTTTACTAAGGATAGCCCAATGCCGGAAGATGGTTGCAGAATATTGTTATTTACTAATGTTTCAAAACGTTGGAATAGTGTCTGTTGTTTCTTTGGGTCAATGCCAATGCCTTCGTCGGCAACTGAAATAATGACTTTATCTTTTGTCGTATGAACATACACTGTAATTGATTTATTGATAGGTGTGTATTTGAAAGCATTAGATAATAAATTAAAAATAATCTTTTCGACTTTATCCTGATCTACCCAGCAATGTATTGACTCTTTGTCTGGTTGCAGGCGGAAATTGATATTTTTTTCTTCGGCAATGAGGTGGAAATTATCCATCACTTTTTGCAATAGTTCTACAATATCAGTTTTCTCCAGTAATAACTTCATTTTTTTGTTTTCTATTTTACGAAAGTCGAGTATCTGATTGACTAGCCGCAACATGCGCTCTGTATTATTGTGAACTACTGTCAGAAGTTTACGAGCACTGGGAGTGAGAGGCTCATGTTCTAGAACTTCACCTACAGGACTGGTAATCAGAGTCAATGGCGTGCGTAATTCATGAGAAATATCCGTGAAAAACCGTAGCTTTATATTTGCTAATTGTTGCTCCATATAAATCTGATGACGTAGTTTATAGATATACAATATGATATATACAATAGTAGCTGTAAATAAGATGAATAAGATAATATAGAGTAATACAGCCCGGTATGTTTCCCAGAATGTGGGAATTACTGTAACGGAAAGCTTTCGTACATTATCTGTCCATACACCGTCACTATTAGTGGAGCGTATCTGTAGTTCATAATTCCCCGGAGGAAGATTGATATAATTGGCCGTGCGGCTATTTTCCACTTCATTCCATTTTTCTTCCAGTCCTTTCAACCGGTAGGCGTAGCTGATGGAAGTCGGATTAACATAGTCTAATGCTGCAAACTGGAAAGATACGTTTCGCTCATCAGGTTTTAATTTTAATTCTTCCAGATCGTCAAGATCCAGTTGTTGCTGAACTCCCTGTATTTTTAAACTAGTGAATACAATGGGAGGAGTATAGGAACTTTTTCTGAAGGCAGTTGGATTTATCTTTAAAATCCCTGCATCTGTACCTAATATTAGCTGATTCTGTAATATAGCGGGTGAGGCTTCACTGAAATATATTTCTTTCTGCAGATGCTTTTCGTTATAATGTTCGAAAATTCCCTTCTCTGGATCAAATTTGGCTAATGTATTTTCTGATATGACCCATAGATTTTTTTGTTGATCTTCGATCATGGATAAAACCAGATCCGACACTAAACCATTTTGTTTGGTGTAGGTTTTGAATTGAATCTGATCGGTTAACAAATTATCTGAAATAATCTGATTGATGCCTCCAGTGAATGTAAGTACATACGAATTTTGACGGCTGTCTGTATAAATATAAATCACGTCGTTACTGCTAAGGCTGGATGCCAAATCTGCTATGCGTACATTGGTATAGAACTTAATGTCTTCCGCGCGTTCAAAATTGCAGGAGAAAGTAATCAACCCTTCAGTTGTGCCGACTAAAAGGGCATTATTCACTTCTTTGATGACACGTACTTTATTGAATCTATCTTTTGAGTAACCTTTCAGTATATTACCGTTGTGTAGGAAGCGGACTTTCCCATCTGCCGTTTCTTGAAGTAGGTTAATTCCTCCGCCATGAGTGGCTATCCACATGCGTTTTTTGGAATCTTGATATATGCAATAAATACTATTATTATTTAGACTATAGGGGTCTTCTTCCTTGTGTACATAGTTTCTTATCTGGAAGCTCCCATCTCTTTTAGGACTCAACTGGATGATACCATCCCATTTACTGCCCATCCATATATTTCCCTGTTCGTCTTCTGTGAAACAATAAATGTTTTTGGAGAATGAAATGGCTTTTGTACTGATAGTTCCTTCCGGTGTCAGGTAGCCTTTAAGAGTTTTGTCCGGATTAAAAATCCGGATGACTCCTTTTTTATTTGCAACCCAGAGATTTTGTTGCTTATCGACCATGATTGCGCGGGTTTCATGTCCGGAGTCAAAAGTAGTCAATTGACTGGCATTGGGAAAGAATGAAATTTTATCCATCCAGAAATTGTTGGCATACCAAAAGTTTTTTTGATTATCCACATAGAAGTTTAGGATAACAGGAGTGAATTTAGATTCCGGTTTACTGTAATCGGTGTAATAGGGCTTTAGTTCTTTATCTTCCCGGTCATAATAGCTTAGACACCCCAGGTGAGGCACAACCCATAAAGTTCCTTGATTATCTTCGAATATAACGTCACGGCTTCTAAGTTCAGCCTTGGGCATATTTTGTGTAGGGGTTTCATAGTGCTGTTGCTCGTTAGTCAAGGGATCGTACCGTACAATTCCACGTTGTTCTTTTGAAAATAGCCATAATTCATTATGGCTGTCCTCAAATATTCTCATGACGTTAAAATGCATTTCTACATTCCTGAATTGGTTATTTTGTGCGAAGAAGAGTATGATGCCATTGCTGGTACCTATTCCAATAGTATCTTTTCCCAAGCTTAGTATACAGTTGAGTCGCGAATAATTAAAAGGTATTTCTTTATATTGAATTTGTCCATTTTGCTGATTATAGATTGCTAAACGTTTGCTTGATATCAGGTACATTTTCTCATTGTTTTCACAGAAATTTGTGAAATGAGTTTTATCGGATATTGTTTTTTGTCCAACTATACAGACACTTTTATTAGTGAAAATCCATTCATCTCCTGCAGCATCTTGCTCAACTCTTGAAACCGTCCTACCGGGTAGATTGCCGATTTCTAGAGTGTAATGTGTTATGGCATCTTCGTCTTCATTTTCTAATTTTCGTTCGTCTACCCGAAAAGCTCCTTGATCGCATACAATCCAACTGACTCCTTTAGGTAAGGCATAGATTTTACGTACTATATAAGTTTCCCCACTTTTTTGCTCAAAAGGTTGGAGAATATCGATGAATTTTTCCTGATGACTGTCGAATAGATAAACTCTGGCATCATAAGTCTGACACCAGATGTTATTTTGTTGGTCGGGTACAATTCTTAATATACGGTTACTTGTTAGTGTACATCCATCTCCGGGATATGCCTTATAATTCTTGAAGGTATAACCGTCATATCTGTTTAAACCATTCCAAGTAGAAAACCAGATAAATCCCTTGGAGTCCTGTACAATATCTGAAACGGTTCTTTGTGCCAATCCGTTATATATAGAGAAGTGTCGGATCTGACAGCTTGGTTGTGCGAGGAGCATGGTTGGGATTAGTAGTACCAAGCAGATTAATAAGTGGGAATTTGTTGTGTTATACTTTCTCATGTGCTATTAATTAATATTGCGACATGCAAAGATATAAAAAAAAAGTGAATTGCTTAATCTTCTTTAAAATAGATGTTCTAAAAGTTCTTTTTTATAAAATGAAGTAATATATTTGTGATATCAAAATGATATCAACTTAATCTATCAGTTATGGAAACAAAAGAATTGAATTTCAAAGGGTTTAAGATGAATGGCTTTTTAGGATTGTTTGTTCATCTCATTGTGTTACCTGCACTAATTTTCTTTGGCTTTATTACGTGTGTGCCAACTGCAATTGTGTCTGGTATTCTCTGCATTGTCTGGCTGATAATGTTTGCCGGTTATATGCAATTGGAACCGAATGAGGCCCGGGCCATGGTGTTTTTTGGTAAGTACAAAGGTACATTCAAGGAAACTGGTTTCTTTTGGGTGAATCCTTTTCTGGATAAGAAGAAACTTTCTCTTCGTGCACGTAATTTGGATGTGGAACCTATCAAGGTAAATGATAAGATCGGTAATCCTATTCTGATAGGTTTGGTGTTGGTATGGAAACTTAAAGATACCTACAAAGCTATGTTTGAGATTGATTCGCAGACAATGGCTTCATCTGCTCATACGGGGGGAAATGCTAACCAAATTAATATAGGTAATGCGGTTGCCAGCCGTATGAACGCTTTTGAGAATTTTGTGAAAATACAAAGTGATGCCGCTTTACGCCAGGTGGCTGGACAATATGCTTATGATGATAACGAAGCGGATACTGAAGAACTGACACTTCGCTCCGGTGGTGAAGAAATCAATGAACAGTTGGAACAGAAGTTGAATGAACGTCTTGCCATGGCAGGTATGGAGGTAGTGGAAGCACGCATTAACTATCTGGCTTATGCTCCTGAAATTGCTGCGGTAATGCTCCGTCGTCAACAGGCTTCGGCTATCATTACTGCCCGTGAAAAGATTGTTGAGGGAGCTGTTTCTATGGTAAAAATGGTGTTGCACAAACTTTCAGAAGAACAAATTGTTGAACTGGACGAAGAAAAAAAGGCGGCTATGGTCAGCAATTTGCTGGTGGTACTTTGTGCCGATGAGGCAGCACAGCCAATTGTTAATGCGGGTACGTTAAATCATTAATCAAGATAATATGAGCTTTTCTTTTTTATATAAGTGGGCATTGGTGCTTGGCTTATTGCTGGGACATGTAGTGACGGTTTTTGCTCAAGATGCAAATATGGACCGTGCGAAGCATGTGTACGAATTGTTTGTGGCAGATCAGGGGGACAGTATTCATGCTCTCTTGAATAAAAATCTGCAGGAAAAATTATCACCGGAAATTTTTAAGGACATGTTTAAGCAATCGGAAAAGCAGTTCGGAAAACTTCAAGCAAAAGGAGAGTGGAAGCAAGAGAGTGCTGAAGGCATAACACTTTATTATCGCGATCTCAAGTTTGAGCGTTACAGTCTCCGTTTTTTGTTGTCTTTCGATGCTGATGGAAGCATGAATACCATTCGTTTGATGCCTGTACCTGCTGCTTCTACAGCAAAACCGGTAGCTTATAATAAAGAGAAAATGCAGGAACGAGATATAACGGTGGGAGCAGATGACTTTAAATTGCCCGGAACGCTGACGCTGCCTGTAGGAAAGAAAAAGGCTCCTGTCGTAATCCTTGTGCATGGTTCCGGTCCGCAGGATCGTGATGAAACTGTTGGTCCGAATAAACCTTTCCGTGATTTGGCTTGGGGATTGGCGGAACGTGGCATTGCAACGGTTCGTTATGATAAACGTACGAAGGTATATGGTGCAGCGTGTGTGCCGGAAGGTCGGAATATCGATTATGATACAGAAAGTGTAGATGATGCTGTGGCTATTATTGCTTGGGCGAAGGAATTGCCTGAGGTTGATGCGGACAGTGTTTATGTGCTGGGACATAGTTTAGGGGCTACACTTGCTCCTCGCATTGCAGAGCAAGCAGATGGGTTGACAGGAATTATCCTTGTTGCCGCTTTAGCTCGTCCATTTGAAGATGCTATTGTTGAACAAATGACTTATATATCTTCTCTGACTGACTCTTCCGCTAATGCCAAAAAGCAGATTACAGAAATAAAAAAACAAGCTGATAATATAAAGAAACTGGGTACACCGGAATATGATGATAAGATTTCTTTGTTGTTGAATCTTCCTCGTTCTTACTGGGAATTTGCTAACGCCTATAAACCGGTAGAAGTAGCATCTAAACTGGCTCTTCCCATACTTATATTGCAGGGCGAGCGTGATTATCAGGTGACTATGCAGGATTTCGGTTTATGGCGCTTCGGGCTGATGCGTAATAAAAATGCTTTCTTAAAATCTTACCCTAAACTTAATCATATGTTACAGGAAGGTAGTGGTAAAGCTACTCCGTTTGAGTATAACCAGGCGTCGCCTGTAGTCGGATATGTCATGGATGATATTGCATCGTTTATTCATAACGGAAACCTGTTATAATACAAATTCAATTGTAAATTGTTAAATAGTAAATAGAATCGTGGCTAAAAAAGAAACTTCAACCAAAAGCTTTGTTCTGCGTGTAGATGCTGCAACTATGGATGCCATTGAAAAGTGGGCAGCCGATGAGTTTCGTAGCACTAACGGACAGCTTCAGTGGATTATCGCTGAGGCATTGCGGAAAAGCGGGCGGATGAAGAAAACAAAGAATACTCCTCCGCCTAAAGAACCTGAGTCGTAGTTTAGCGATAAGTTGTTAGTGATAAGTGATTAGTAGTTTGAATTATAATTCATATATTGTTTATGTTAAATCTTGGTCCATATTCAACTAAAGAGTTTCCTAATATCCGGGTATATCCCACTATAATAGATCGTATATTAGAAGGTGTTGCCGTATTGTTGGCAATTGCTGCCTGGGTGTGTGCAATATGGGTGTATATTCATATAGAGGACAAGATTACAGCTAATTTTTCCTTTATGGCTGCGGGATTAGGTACTTTATGTCTCCTTTTAGTTGGTATTTCTGCCTATCTTCCTATTCGTTGGATACGTTTTCCTGTACGTATCACAGAACGCAATGTCGCGGTACAGTATTTTATGGCAGCCCGTATTGCTCGTATATTGAATGTGTTTCTTACTTTACTTTTCCTAACTCTTGTTTTTAATAAAGTAGAGATGGGATATGGTATTCCGCAAGATCTATGTAATATGATTACGAGTGCGGTCGTTGGTTTGATGATATTGGCGCTTATAGTCTATTATATATTGGCGTTTAAGTATAAATAGAGGTGTTTACAAGCATTAATACCTAGTTATGGCTATTACTCCCTTTCATTATACCTTGTTTTAGGGATTGTGACATCTTCGCAAATGCCCTACTTTTGCAACATCAGATTTAATGAATTAGTTAGTCATAATTACGTAACCACTTTTATTAAGGAAAAAAGGTTCCCGTCTTCCCCGATGTGATATCGTGAAAGAGCGGGGATTTTTTCATTTAATACCCTGTCTACAAGAAGTTAAGAGTTTGTCAACAAGAAGTTAACTCCTTGCAGACAGGAAGTTAACTTCTTGTAATTATTTGATAATCAGTGATACTCTTGATTTGCCTTGTTGGTGAATACAAGCAAATAGGAACGGAGTTGAAGTTAAAAGTAAAAGGAGAAAGATTGTATTTTTATTGTATTATGCGGGATATCCATAGTTGGAAATGAAAGACAGTGTGAGACGATGCTCTCTCTCTTATAGGTTATCTTTAATATCCTGCAGTTCCACCAGTTTGTTTACGATAGCGTAAATGGTCAGGCCGGCCGGAGAATGTATTTGCAGTTTACGGGCAATATTCCGGCGGTGGGTGATAACTGTGTGGATGGAAAGATAGAGCTGGTCGGCAATGGCTTTGTTGGTCATACCTTTCACAACGCAGGTGATAATTTCCTTTTCACGCTGACTGAGCGTCTCCTGCTCATTTTCTTTCTCCTCTTCTTCGTCAGTGCAAAGCAGTTGGTTTATTTTGGTGGCAATTGTTTCCGGATCATCACAAATAGAAAGATGATCATCATATTCTTTCAGTGAGTTACTG
>OLVU01001186.1_pt1 | contig 18487 bp, 16 predicted proteins | sample 1673321 | NCBI WGS metagenome assembly OLVU01 (sample SAMEA3178942, study PRJEB25190) | human gut metagenome | biome: human gut; feature: human-associated habitat; material: faeces | place: Austria | collected 2013 | reverse complement strand
AGCCGCCGGAGCGGTGCTTGAGCCGTTAGGCGGGAATTGTGCGGTATTGCCTTAACCTCCTGCGGGTACATTTCCTGCACGGCGGGCTGCTCCCCCAGGCCGCGCAGGGTACGCGCGGGCAAACAGGCAGTCCGGCGCGGCCTGCCGCTTGTGCCGGGTATCTTCAAAAATTTTATTCCACTCGCCGCAAATAGTCAAGGCTTGGGGCGGGGTATCAAAATTCATAGTTCCGCCTCTTAAATTTTTCAAAAACATTTTATTTGTCTGCTCAAATCCGCATTTTCCGCTCGTTATATTCAATAAGCAGGCAAAACGCCTGCCGATGTGTGTGATAAAAAGGAGGTAGCACCGTGCTGTTTACCATGTTTGTATTGTTTTTGTTTGGCTGGCTGTTTTTCCATTCTATCGGGCTGGCACTGCACCTGACCTGGTGCGCAGCCAAAGTGATTGCCGCGCTGCTGTTTGCGGTAGCGCTGCCGGTGCTGCTGGTCTGCCTGTTTGTGGCGGGCGGCCTATTGCTGCTGGTCCCGCTGGGGCTGATCGGCGCTGCTTTCGGCATTTTGAAATTCTGCGCTTAACCTGTTATCTCTCCTCTTATTATTACGCACACGAAGCCGGTACCCAAAAGCACAAAGGTGAGATTGAGCTGTGAGCAGAAGTCAGAAATGGCGGCAGGAGTGGTCGTTCTTCATCGGGGACAGCGGACGCCGGAAGTATAACCGCTTCTGCGTCCGCTGCGTCCATACTATACCCCCCTACGATATAACTACTTCACGGCTCGATTTTTCGGTTTGGAAAAGGATGAAAAGCCTTGCCAGATAACCGAAAACCCTTGATATACGGGGCTTTTCCGGTTTGTCGTAATTATACCGTAAGGGCATTCTTGCGCCAGTTTGCTTTTGGCAAACGGTGTCCCGATGAAGATGATTCAGGAGTGGCTGGGACACAGCGATTTCTCTACCACCGCGAATATTTATTCGCATTTGGACTACGCTTCCAAGGTTTCTTCAGCAGAAGCAATGCTGAACGGGCTTGGAATGGGTTCAAATCCGGAAAAAGACACTTAAAAAAGTGTGATTTCTCTCCAGAACAGGGCGTTTTCTCTCCTGTTATGAAATTGTCAAACTCAAAAATTCTGCTTTTTGCATAAAAAAGCGGTACAGAGCGCTCAAAAAGCGCGCTGTACCGTTGATTGGCGGAGCATCAGAGATTTGAACTCTGGCGGCGCTACAAACGCCCTATCGCATTTCGAGTGCGACCCCTTCGACCTCTTGGGTAATGCTCCTTATAGTAATCCCCCAAAATCTTCTCCGGAAAAAGGAGAGAAAAGTAGGAGAGAACAGCAAATATTAAATTGTAGAAAGCAGTGGATTTCTGACGATGGGTCGTTAGAAAATTAGTGGTAACTTCCAAAATGCCTGCTTGATTTCGAGTGCTCCCTCTTACGACCTCTTGGGGAATGCTCCATGTTCTGGGTTGCTGCCGGATACTAAATTAGTATAGCAAAAATGCCGTCCCGCGTCAAGATGCGGGGCGGCATAATTCCTGTATGCCGGGGGATATCTCATGTGCATCAGAACAAATGCTGTTTCTGCACCGGGCCGGGGGCAAAGGGGGTATCCTCGTGGTGGCGCACCACGGTCACCTCGCGGGTCTTTTCCTCCACATGGCCGTTGGCTTTGGGCACACTGTAAAAGCTGCGGGTAATGTTATAATAGCCGCGCATGTGCTGCACCAGGTATTCGGCCACAGCGGGCAGGCAGTCGGTATCCTCAATGTTTTCATAGTTATAGTCTGCGTACAAAAATGCCGTGTGCTCCCCCTTGCAGACCAGCGTGATTCCCGCTTCGTTCAGATGCAGTTCATCCACAGCACACTGCTTCAGGCCGCTCAGGCCGCTTTCGCTGGCAAGTTGGGTGGCGCGGCGGCGCATAGCCAATGGAACGGACTGCGGGTCCAGCGCTTCGTTGCCGCGCTGGCCGATCTCCAGCAGGATATCCCGCATCATGCGGCTTTCCAGCAGCGGGCGGATCTTTTCCTTCGCGCGGGCTTCCTCGGTTTTTGCCTGAATTTTTTGCAGCAGTCCCATTCTTTTTCCTCACTAAACACATATCATTGCCCTGCGCACATCCGCACTGGCATCAGGGGCATCTTACTTTTTCATCGTGTAACTAATATTATATTATAGCATACCTTTTCATCCTGTGCCAGCGCGGAAGATAACTTTTACACCAAATTCATTCTAGTAAATCTTTTTAGCTGTGTGCTTTTTTGTATTCAGCTTTCATTCTTTTTTCTCCGTCAAAAGCACAAATTCAACCCCCGTTTTTTGTCTATTTTACTCTTTGCCTCATGCCATTCATTCTTATTTTTCTTTTCTCCGCTCTTTCCCGTTGCACCCTGCCAGTTTCTGCATTATACTGATAAAAAAGTGCGCCGGCAAGTTTCCCCCGCCGGCAGCCGGACAGGAGTGCGGCCTATGAACATTACCGCGTTTGCCCAATATGCCGGGGTATCCAAGGCAGCGGTCAGCCGCTATTTTAATGGTGGGTACTTAAGCGCCGAAAAGCGCGCCCAGATTGCCGCTGCGGTGGAAGCCACCGGCTACCGCCCCAGTATGCAGGCCCAGATGCTGCGCACCCGCCGCACACGGCAGATCGGGGTGATCATGCCGCGGCTGAGCAGCGAAAGCTGCGCCCGCATGGTGGAGGGCATCAGCCGGGTACTGGACGACCAGAACTACCAGCTGCTGCTGATCAACACCGCCAACGACAACACCCGCGAAGTGCGCGCGCTGGATACCCTGCGGCATGATACGGTGGACGGCATTATCCTGATTGCCACCATGTTTACCCCGGAACACCACGCGGTGCTGCAAAGCCTGCATGTGCCGGTGGTAATCGTGGGGCAGCAGTATCCCGGGTTCAGCTGTGTGTTCCACGATGATTTCGGCGCGGCGCAGGCCGCCACCGCCCACATGCTGCAAAAGGGGCGGCGCAAGCCGGGCTACCTGGGCGTGACCCTGCTGGACAAAGCCGTCGGCCTTGCCCGGCGCGAAGGCTTTGACAGTGCGCTGCGGGATGCAGGTCTCGTGCCCCAGCCGCAGCGGATGAGCATTGCCAAGTTCAACATGGAATCCGGCTACCACCAGGCGGACCAGCTGTTTGGCCGTGCGCCGGGGCTGGACTGCCTGTTCTGCGCGACCGACTCCATCGCGCTGGGTGCGCTGCAATACTGCCGCAGCCACAGTCTGCGGGTGCCGGAGGACATCATGATTGCCGCTGTGGGCGACAACCGCATTGGCCGCGTTGCCTATGTGCCGCTGACCAGCGCCCATCTGCATTACCGCACCGCCGGGGACAAAGCTGCCCGCCTGCTGCTGGACATGCTGGCGGACCCCCATGCCGAGCCGCAGATGATCAAGCTGGATTATGAGTTAAAATGCCGGGCCTCCACCGGGGATGACAACTCAGATGAAAATGTCTGGTCGCTATAACAGGCATCCTTTGCGCCACACTTCCCTGCATCACTGCGGGGAAGTTTTTGTTTTGTGCACCCTTTCCATGCAGTCCCCTGTTTTTTGTGCATTTTACCAAGGAACGGTGTGAAACTGTGTGAAATCGATAACAGAGTCTTTGCAAGTTGGGTCGTTTGGTCAATAGAAAAAGCACTCACCTTCGTATATAATAAAGCTGTCAAATGAAACAGGCCCCGGAACCTCCTACCGGGCCAACAGATAAAAGAAGGAGCGTGCAACATGGATTACAAGAAAGCAGCCCAGCAGGTACTGGACAACATCGGCGGTGCTTCCAACATTGTATCGGCCGCACACTGCGCAACCCGCCTGCGCCTGGTGATTGCGGATAATTCCAAGGTGAACAAAAAAGAGCTTGAAAATGCTGAGGGCGCCAAGGGCGTATTTGAAGCCCAGGGCCAGCTGCAGATCATCTTCGGCACCGGCATTGTGAACAAGGTGTATGACGAGTTCACCGCCCTGGCCGGAATCACCGGTGCCAGCAAGGAGGAAGTCAAACAGGCTGCCGCTTCCAAAGCGCCGTGGTACCAGCGGGCCATCAAGACGCTGGGCGATATCTTTGTTCCCATCATTCCGGCCATCGTGGCTTCCGGCTTTTTGATGGGCATTATGGAAGCGCTGAACTTTATGGTCAACAACGGCTTCCTGAACATTGATACCAGCGGTTCCATCTATGTGTTTGCCCAGCTGTTCTCCAACACGGCGTACACCTTCCTGCCTATCCTGATCGCCTTCTCCGCCGCAAAGGTGTTTGGTGGCAACCAGTTCCTGGGTGCTGTCATCGGCATGATCATGATTCACCCCAACCTGCAGAACGCCTGGACCGTTGCTTCTGAGGGCGTGCAGACCTACCAGTCAGTGTTTGGCGGGCTGTACAAAATTCCGCTGGTCGGCTACCAGGGCCACGTTATCCCCGTTATCATTGCCGTGTGGCTGATGTGCCAGATTGAAAAGCGGCTGCACAAAGTTGTGCCCGCCATGATCGACCTGTTTGTTACCCCGCTGGTCTCCGTTTTCGTTACCGGTTATCTCACCCTCGCTGTCATCGGCCCAATCTTCACCACGCTGGAGGACGGCATCATCAACGGCGTTCAGGCTTTAATTCAGCTGCCGTTCGGCATCGGTTCCTTCATCATGGGCGGTTTGTACGCCATCACCGTTGTGGCCGGTATCCACCATATGTACACCCTGATCGACCTTGGCCAGCTGGCCAAGTTTGGCTTCACCTACTGGCTGCCCCTGGCCAGTGCCGCCAACGTTGCCCAGGGCGGTGCCGCTTTTGCCGTTGCCCTCAAGAGCAAGAACGCCAAAGTTAAGTCTATGGCCCTGCCCTCCGCCCTTTCTGCCTGCATGGGCATTACCGAGCCCGCCATCTTCGGCGTCAACCTGCGCTACTTTAAGCCCTTTATCGGCGGCCTGGTCGGCGGTGCCTGCGGCGCTTTGTATGCCAGCGTGACCGGCCTGGGTGCCACCGGCACCGGCGTGACCGGCATCTTCGGCATCCTGCTGCATCTGCACATGCCGCTGCAGTACCTCATCATGATGGCAATTTCCTTCGGCGTTTCCTTCGCTGTGACCTGGGTGATCTGGACCCCCGAAGCCGAGGAAGCCAAAGCCTGATGTTTTCCCCTCTCAATCAATAAGGAGCTACCTGTTATGAATGCCTTGCAGCGTGATTTGAAGCGTCTTGTCCCCATGGTGGAAGCCGCCGGGGCCGCCCGCGCGGCGGCGGATCCCCACCGGCAGAAGCTGCATGTTCAGCCCCCTGTGGGCTGGCTGAACGACCCCAACGGGCTGTGCCAGATCGGCGATGAATACCATGTGTTTTATCAGTACGGCCCGTTTGACCCCACGGGAGGGGTCAAGCACTGGGGGCACGTGCGCAGCCGCGATTTGTTCCACTGGGAACGCCTGCCCGTAATGCTGTACCCGGACGAACCGTTTGACTGCCATGGCGTTTATTCCGGCTCCGCTCTGGTGGAGGACGGCATGCTGTACCTGTACTATACCGGCAATGTCAAGCACCCCGGCGAATATGACTACATCAAGCAGGGGCGCGGGCACAATGTCTGCCTTGCCACCAGCCGCGATGCCATCCATCTGGACAACAAGCGCTGCCTGATGTACAACCAGGATTATCCCGCCGGGCTGACCTGCCATGTGCGCGATCCCAAAGTGTTTGCACTGGATGGGCGCTACTATATGGTGCTGGGTGCCCGAACACTGGACGACCATGGCGAAGTGCTGGTGTTTGAAAGCGCCGACAAGCTGCACTGGAACCACATCAACACCATCACTACCCCCAAAGCCTTTGGCTACATGTGGGAATGCCCCGACCTGTTTGAGCTGGACGGCCAGTGGTTTTTGGCGGTATCGCCCCAGGGCATTGCCTGCCAGAACGTGTACGGCTGCGGTTACTTTGCCCTGCAGGGTGACTGGCGCACCGATTGCACATTGAGCGAATTCCACGCCCTGGACGATGGCTTTGACTATTACGCGCCCCAAAGCTTTGCCGCCGCGGATGGCCGCCGCATCCAGTTTGGCTGGATGGGCATGCCGGATGCCGATTACACCAACCCCACCGTGGAGTATGGCTGGCAGCACTGCCTGACCCTGCCCCGCGTGTTGACCCAGGACGGCAATGGCTGCCTGCTGCAAGCCCCCGCCGCCGAGCTGAACGCCCTGCGCGGCGAAGCCCGCCAGCCGACAGACGGCGAAACGGTTGAAACGGACCCCTTCTTTGACCTGACCGCCTCCCCCGCCGGGAATTTTGTCCTGACCATTGCCAACGGCCTGACCCTGACTTACACCGAAGCGGACCGCACCTGTACCCTGCGCTTTACCGATGCAGCGATTGCCGCCGGGCGCACCGAGCGCAAGGCTGTGCTGGATGCCCCCTGCCGCAGCCTGCGTGTTGTGGGGGATGCTTCCTCGCTGGAAATATTCCTGAACGACGGTGCCGCGGTGCTTTCCACCCGGTATTACCCGGCAGCGGGCAAGGTTGCCGTGCAGCTTTGCGGCGCAGGCAGCACCCTGTATTCCCTTTCGATTTAACGGAGGACATTCCATGGCACATGATACCTTGTATGCGATCGGCGAAGCGCTGATCGATATGATTCCGTCCAAAACCGGCTGTTCCTTTGCCAAGGTTCCCTCTTTCAGCCCCCGTGTGGGCGGTGCGCCCGCCAACGTGTGCGGTGCTTATGCCCGCCTGGGTGGGGATTCTGCCCTGCTGACCCAGCTGGGAGATGACCCGTTCGGCCACAAGATCATTGATGAACTGGCTGCCTGCGGCATTGATACCAGCCACATCTGTTTGACGGACAAAGCCAACACCGCCCTGGCCTTTGTTTCGCTGGAAGCGGACGGCAACCGGACGTTCAGTTTTTACCGCAAGCCCTCAGCCGATTTGCTGTACGCCCCGGAGCAGGTGGATACCAGCCTGTTTGCCAACGCCTATGCCCTGCATTTTTGCAGCGTTGCCCTGGTGGAAAGCCCCATGCGGGAAGCCCACAAAACTGCCATTGCCGCAGCCCGCAGCGCCGGGACTATCATTGACTTTGACCCCAACCTGCGCTTTCCGCTGTGGCCGGACCGTGATGCTTTGCGCCGCACGGTGCTGGAGTTCCTGCCGCTGGCCGATGTGGTCAAAATCTCGGACGAAGAGCTGGAATTTCTGACCGGCACCAGTGATATTGAAGCCGCCCTGCCCAGCCTGTTTGTGGGCCATGTACAGCTGGTGCTCTACACCTGCGGCAGCGCCGGTGCCCACGCTTACACCCGCACCGCCCACGGCTTTTCCGCCAGCAAGCCGGTAAAGGCCGTAGATACCACCGGCGCCGGGGACGGGTTCATCGGCTCGTTCTTGTGGCAGCTGCACAAAAACGGGGTGGACCGCGCCGCCCTGCCCGCTCTGCAGGCGGATCAGCTGAACCAGTGGCTGGATTTTTCCAACCGGTTCTGCGGTTACAGTGTGCAGCGCTACGGTGCCATTGACAGCTACCCCACCATCGACCAGCTGTAACTTTCTGCCATTCTCTGCTATTTCATCATAAAGCAGCCGCCCGGTACAGGATTTGTACCGGGCGGTTGCTTTACGGTATAGATTTTTTCTTTTCTATATTCGCTTTATACAAGTCTTAGGATTATAAACTTCAACGTTGCTTCATCCGCAACATTTATTCATCAATTTTAGATTCCAAGCTCTTAAGTGTATGTCCATCAGCATCCTTCCAGCTTGTCAGTCCATTCGCACTCTTGCCAATCACAAACATTGCAGCATAGGAAGGACTGGTAAACAGCAAATTCTCTATCAGTTTCCCGTCAGCATCAAGAGCAGTCTTCTTTCTTTTTTCTTTGATAACTTCCGAAATCGTATCATCGTCCGATGGAGAGATGTGGCTTCCCGCCAAAACCACAAAGCCTTCTGCAGTCTGCATTCCAACGGCTTCGACCGTACCGATTGTTTTAATGGTTCTTTTCAGATACAACTTCCCGATATCATCCGCCTGTTTTTCTTCAACTTCCGTTTTTACTTCAACTGGCTTGGTAATAGGTTCAAACAGCTTATGTCCCAAGGTTCCCATGATTACTTTTGCATAATCAATGAACTCCTCCAGTTCGCATTCTTTTTCTTCTGTAATATTACCCGGCGTAGGATCATTTCCATTTTTGACCTCATAGCGATTCGCTTGCAGTGCCAAATTACAGAAACGGTTTTCAAGATAGCTTATCTCAGTGGGTCCAAATGAATTATTGGATGTGGTAAATACGACGGCTTCTGTCCAGTAATCTTTTTCTGGATTTCTCTTATGCTCCTGCAGGCGATTCAGAATACCTTCACCGTTTTTCCTTGCTCCAGCCTGTCCAATATAAACAACACCTTTTCCAGTGGTGTCTGAAGTACCAAAGAGGAAATAAACACCACTCTGTTTTAAATCCTCTCGTTCCTTGCAGCGGTCAAGCTCTGTCCGAGGAATTTTATATGCAATACCTGTCCAATTCGCCAGTGTACATTTTATTCTGCCACCGGCCTCACCATCCATCAGAAACAGATTTATACTTTTGCCTCGCATCACTGTATCCTCCTCGCCTTATATTTTCCTTTTCACATAGGTCAGTTCTACATCATAACCAAGCTTTTCTAACATCTGCAAAAATGTGTTATTTACAATTCCGTCTTTCTTCTTTATCAGGCGATTTACATAGGACGGCGTGGTTCCAACTTCTTCAGCCAGCTTTGCCTGCGTGGTCGCAGCTTCTATACATTTTACCTTTACATCGACCTCTATATTATTTTTCAGCATACTTCCACCTCATCTGTTTGAAATATATTTCACTGTAAATATAATTTATTATATCGCAAGAATTGAGCTTTTTCAATCGCTTAGAGCTATTCCGTTTATTCATATTATTACAAAGTTATTTCCAAAAGCAATAAATAAATTACAACCAAAATAAGTTCCCCTCAAATACATCAGAATACCCCCTCTATAATTCAACCGTTTCATTTATCTTAGCAACAAAATGAGGCGTATCCATATATCGTGGATACGCCTCATTTTGTTTATTCTATTATCTTTATACGTTTTACAGATGCAGCACGCGGTCCTTGATTTCGGCGGTGCGGCCCTGGTTCCAGAACTGGGTACCGATGTAGCCGCAGGTGCGGCGGGCAACGTTCAGCTTGCTCTGGTCGCGGTTATGGCAGTGCGGGCACTCCCACACCAGCTTGCCGTCGTCCTCCACGATCTTGATCTCGCCGTCATAGCCGCACACCTGGCAGTAGTCGCTCTTGGTGTTCAGCTCTGCGTACATGATGTTATCATAGATGAACTGCATCACTTTGATGACAGCTTCCAAGTTATCCTGCATATTGGGCACTTCCACATAGCTGATGGCGCCGCCCGGAGACAGGCGCTGGAACTCGCTTTCAAACTTCAGCTTGGTGAACGCATCGATCTGCTCGGTCACATGCACATGGTAGCTGTTGGTGATATAGTTGCGGTCCGTAATGCCCGGCACAATGCCAAACCGCTTTTGCAGGCACTTGGCAAACTTGTAGGTGGTGGATTCCAGCGGGGTGCCGTACAGCGAGTAATCAATATTTTCAGCGTTTTTCCACTCGTTGCACTTATCGTTCATGTGCTGCATCACACTCAGGGCAAAGGGCTTTGCGGCGGGATCGGTATGGCTCTTGCCGGTCATATATTTGCAGCATTCATACAGGCCCGCATAGCCCAGGCTGATGGTGGAGTAGCCGCCGTACAGCAGCTTATCAATGGGCTCGCCCTTTTTCAGGCGGGCCAGAGCGCCGTACTGCCACAGAATGGGTGCCGCATCGGACAGGGTACCCTTAAGGCGGTTATGGCGGTACTGCAAGGCGCGGTGGCACAGTTCCAGGCGCTCATCAAAAATTTTCCAGAATTTATCCGGCTCACCGCCGGAGGACAGGGCCACATCCGGCAGGTTGATGGTAACAACACCCTGATTGAAGCGGCCATAGTACTTCGGCTTGCCCGGCACATAGTTCTTGGCGTTGGCCACGTTGTTCCAGCCAGTGCCGGAACGGTCGGGGGTCAAAAAGCTGCGGCAGCCCATGCAGGTAAATACATCGCCGTTGCCCTCGGTCTCACCCTTAGACAGCTTGTATTCCTTCATCTTCTTTTCGCTGATATAGTCCGGCACCATGCGCTTTGCGGTGCATTTGGCGGCCAGCTTGGTCAGGTAGAAATAGGGGGTGCCTTCGCGGATATTATCGTCTTCCAGCACATAGATCAGCTTGGGGAATGCGGGGGTGATCCAAACGCCCTTTTCATTCTTAACACCCTGGTAGCGCTGGCGGAGCATTTCTTCCACGATAATGGCAAGGTCAGATTTCAGGCGTTGGTTTTCGCCCGCTTCGTTCAGGTACATGAATACCGTGATGAACGGTGCCTGGCCGTTGGTGGTCATCAGGGTAACGACCTGGTACTGGATGGTCTGCACACCGCGCTTGATTTCCTCGCGCAGACGGGCTTCAACGATCTGGGAGAGCTTTTCTTCACCGGGATCAATGCCCAGTTCCTTCATCTCCGCTTCGGTATCGCGGCGGATCTTTTTGCGGCTGATATCCACAAACGGTGCCAGGTGGGTCAGGCTGATGCTCTGGCCGCCGTACTGGTTGGATGCCACCTGCGCAATGATCTGGGTGGCAATGTTGCAGGCCGTGGAGAAAGAATGCGGTTTTTCGATGAGGGTACCAGAAATAACCGTGCCGTTCTGCAGCATGTCGTCCAGGTTGACCAGGTCGCAGTTGTGCATATGTTGGGCGTAATAGTCAGCATCATGGAAATGAATGATGCCATCCTCATGTGCCTTTACAATCTCGGCAGGCAGCAGCATACGCATGGTCAGGTCCTTGCTGACCTCGCCGGCCATATAATCGCGCTGAACGCTGTTGACGGTCGGGTTTTTATTGGCGTTTTCCTGCTTGACTTCCTCATTGTTGCACTCGATGAGGGACAGAATGCGGTCGTCGGTGGTGTTATGGGTACGGCGCAGGCTCTGCACATAGCGGTAGGTGATATATTTGCGGGCCACCTCATACGCTTTGGTCTGCATGATGGCGTCTTCCACCAGATCCTGGATCTCCTCCACGTTCATGGCGTGGTTGCGGCTCTGGCATTCCTGCGCCACATCGTCGGCAATGGCCGTGATCTGTTCCTTGGTCAAGCGCTGGTTGGAGGCAACAACGTTGTTGGCTTTGGTCACCGCTGCAATAATTTTGGATATATCGAAAACGGCCTCGCTGCCGTTGCGCTTGATGATCTTCATGAACTGTTATCTCCTTACCTCAATAAAAGCTGCCGGGTTGATACCCCACACCAAAACCGCTCCATGATTTTGGCGAGCGTATTTATCTTACCGCATCGACCCGGCAAAGTCAAGCCAATGTACCACAATATATTGTATGTAATTTGATAATAGCACCCATATATGCCATATAGCGCGATGGGACGTTCAAAAAGATTGCAAAACAAAACGCCGAAAAAAGCGCTGGCTTTTTGGGTAAAATAGGCACTTTTTTCAAAGCTGCGATGATATGTGATTTTATTGTTTCCTGGCCGCTTGCTTTTGCCCGGCACGGCTGGTATACTGGTGCAAGGCACCTGCCTATTGTGATGATTTGCCGCAGCACTATACAAGATATAGTGTTGCATGTTATAAGGAGGCTCCCCGCGTGAACTACGCAACCATAAAATACTGTGATATTGCCAACGGCACGGGCGTGCGTACCAGTCTGTTTGTTTCCGGCTGCCGCCGCCACTGCCCGGAATGTTTTAACGCCGTTGCCTGGGATTTTGGTTATGGCCTGCCCTTTGATAAAGCCGTGCGCAATGAAATTTTGGGCAGCCTTGCCCCGGATTATATTGATGGGCTTTCCCTTTTGGGCGGCGAACCCTTTGAGCCGGAAAACCAGCGTGCGCTGGTGCCGTTCCTGCACGAAGTACGGGTGTTGTACCCCCACAAAACCATCTGGTGCTACACCGGCAATGTATACGAAACCGAACTTTTGCAGCCCAGCCACGCCCGCTGCGAAGTGACGGACGAGATGCTGAGCCTGATCGATGTGCTGGTGGACGGCGAATTCATCCCCGCGCAGCACGATATTTCGCTGCGGTTCCGCGGCTCCGGCAACCAGCGCATCATTGACTTGAACGCCACCCGCGCCGCCGGGCACACCGTACTGTGGCAGGATGACCCGCTGTTTGCTGACCACAAGATGTAAGGCAGCGAGTTCGTGTTTTTGGATTTTGTGTAACTTTTAACAAATTTGACTTGTATTTCTGCCCCGCAGGGTGTTATACTGACACTAATTTAAGGTTGTGCCAATCGTTCCAGGCACAACCGCCCCAAACAGCTGCCGGGCCAGTTGCCCGCGCACGAAAGGAGAAATTACTATGGCAAAATTTCATCTGATTCCCATTGTGCTGGGCGCAGCCATCGGTGTTGGCGTTTATGTTGTCAGCAAGTATCTGGCTCAGGACGAAGAGAGCGAACAGATTGTGGATGACTCCGCATTTGACGACAGCGAAGCTTCCGAAAGCACCGAAGATGCGGACGAAACCGAAGAAAATGCCGACGAGGAACAGCCCGCACCGATTGAGGAACCTGCCCCCGCTGAGCAGACCCCTGTAGCGGAGCCTGCTGCCCCGGTGGAAGAACCCGCGCAGGAAGATAACGGCGTTACCATTCCCATCCAGAACGGTGGCGATGTGCCGAACGCAAACCCGGTCCAGGACAAAACCGAACCCGTTAAGCTGACGGAGGACGGCAAGGTGGACCCTACCACCATCGCCAAAGCCGAAGATTTCGGCGACTGGGAAGAAGAAACCGGCTGCAGAGGCTGAAGGCGAGACGATATAAATGACAACGCCGCAGGGAGTGCATGATGCTCCCTGCGGCGTTTGTTTTTTGTTTTAGGGGTAAATTTGTATTTGGAGGGTGAGCCTTTGCGTGCACGGCAGGGTTCTTCCCACGTTTTGGGGGTAGCAGCGTGGCAAGGCCCGGCGGGCGGGACGATGCGAGCATCGTCCCCTACTTATTATTTTACGGGTTATGGCCGCTGGCAGCTCTTACACCACCCATTGCAGCAAAATACCGCAGCAGGTGCCGCAGAACCAGAGCAGCCCTGTCATGAACAGGTTCTGTTTCCAGCTGGGGTTGACACGCCACAGCACAGCCAGGCCGATACCTGCGCCGGAGCACAGCCCCGCAAAAAAACTGCCAAAGGTAATAGCCCCGCCCATATACAGCTGAGCCAGCAGCACGCTGGCACCGCAGTTGGGTACAAGACCGATCAGCGCGGCCATCATGGGCTGGAAAATGCCCAGACTGCCCAGGAATGCCGCGGCGGAATCTGCCCCGACAAAGCCAAAGATCAGCCCAATGATAAAGCTGAACACCAAGATGAACACAAAAATTTCCAGCGTGTGACGCAGTGCCGCCAGGAAAATGCTGCTGTGTTCCTCGTGTTCTTCGTGGCAGTCCACCTCATCGGCATGGCCCTCATAGCCGCCATACAGCCCTTTGGGCAGGATGCGGCGCAGCGGAACATCCAACACCAAACCGGCTGCAATGCCAAACACGATTTTGAGCACCAGCAGCAGGCCCAGCTTGTTCCACAGGGTAGGCTCCGCCGCCAGCAGGGGGATGGCTTCATCCGATGTTGCCAGGAACACAGCCAGCAGCGTGCCGGGGGTAATGACCCGGCTGGCATAAAAGTTGGCCGCTACCGCCGAAAACCCGCACTGTGGTACGCAGCCCAGCAGTGCGCCGGGCACAAAGCCCCAGTGGCCGCCGCCAGCCAGCGCTTTTTCAATTCGCTCGCCATGGTTGCGTTCCAGCCATTCGATCAGCAGATATGCCAGATACAAAAACGGCAGCATTTTTACGCCGTCGATCAGTGCATCCAAAAAAGCATCAACAATAATTTCCATAATTCTCCTATCTGTTGCAAAGGTTGGGGTTGCAGGGCATAACATGGCCGCACGGTTCGGAGCAGCTGCCCGGAGCCATGCGGCCCTTTTTCATTTTTTACTGCCTTTGTTGGTTTCAAAGCCGCGCAGCAGCGCTACGGCTTCCCGCACACGGGCGGGGGAAATGCGGGTACGGAACCGCTCCATGCTGCGGGAAGAAAACGGCACATCATAGGTAAAGGAATCAAAGCCCAAAAAGTATTGCAGGTAGGGGCTTTCGCGCACGATCTCCACCGTTTCGCTGTCCGTTGTGCGGCACGCTGCACGAATCACCAGCACACCGAACGCCATGCGGGCCGGAATTGCCACCTTGCCGCCAGCAGCAAAATGGCCGCTGTACTCCTGTTCAATGGCATCCCAGTCAATGGCCTGGGCCAGGCGCACCCAGCGGTTCTCCTGTACCAGCTCGCCTTCATAGGGCGGCAGGTAGTCATCAATGCTCATCTGATGTTGAATTGTGCGGTACATGGTTGCACCATTCCTTTTTATGTCGTTCCCGTTTTTAGGCAATACCGCATAATTCTAAGTGCCGATACGGCGAGCGAGGTGCGGCAGCTGCTAAGCCAAAAGCGCAGATAATACTGGATGTATTATCGAGCATTTTGGCAACGCAGATGCCGTGCCGCAGCCGCTGGAGCGGTGCTTAAGCCGTCAGGCGGGAATTGTGCGGTATTGCCTTAGATAGAGCAAAAAGGTAAAGTTTTAGGGCAATACCGCATAATTCTAAGTGCCGATACGGGTGCCGATACGGCGGTGAGGTAAGGTTTTCGCCTCCTGCCACACCCTACCTCCAATTCCTAATTTCTCATTCCTCATTCCTAATTGAGATAACTCCTCCCTCCTACCTCCCAACTTTTTCTCTTCGCCCCGATTTTGCCCTCTTTTTTTGCCCTTTTGCACAAGAAAAAGATTCTCATTCTATGGAAAAAGCCCTGCTGTCTTTCAGGCAGCAGGGCAATTTTTACAATGTTTTATTTCCTGATTTGTGCAGAATTACAGGTGGAAGTAACGCTGTGCGTTGTAGTAGCTGATGCCTTCCACGATCTTCTTCAGGGTCTTCTCATCGCTGGGGTACTGGCCATTCTCGACCCAGTTGCCGATGAGGTTGCACATCAGGCGGCGGAACAGTTCGTGGCGGGTGTAGCTCAGGAAGCTACGGCTGTCGGTCAGCATGCCGATAAAGTTGCCCAGCAGCCCCAGGCGAGCCAGGGTCTTCATCTGCTGGTACATTCCGTCGTCGGTATCGCAGAACCACCAAGCAGAGCCCAGCTGGATCTTGCCGGGAACTTCGTCATCCTGGAATGCACCCAGGATGGTGCCCAGCATGTCAAAGTCGGCGGGGTTCAGGCTGTACAGGATCACCTTCGGGCATTCGCCGGTCTCGGTCAGCTTGCTCAGCAGGCTGCTGATGGCGGCGCTGCCATCGGTCACAGCGATCATATCAAAGCCAGTATCGGGGCCCAGCTTCTTGTACATCTTCTGGTTGACATTGCGCAGGCAGCTGTAATGGATCTGCATGGCAACGTTATACTTTTTGTACAGGCGGCCCAGGCTGATCAGCAGGTAGGTGGTGTATGCGTCGCCCTCTTCCTTGGTCAGCGGCTCACCGGCCATAGCCTTTTTGAAAGCTGCGGTTGCCTTTTCGGCGTTGGTCTCCACGTAAGGAACATAATCCAGCCCGTGGTCAGAAGCGCGGCAGCCCATCTCAACAAAGAACTGCAGGCGCTCTTCCAGAGCGTTGACCACACAGTTGGCGCAGGCGAACTTGCGGCCAACAACTTCTTCCAGCTTATGGATGTAATCTGCAAAGCCGTCCTTGCGGATGTTCAGGACCTTGTCCGGGCGGAAGGAAGGTGCAACAACAACCTTGATGGTGGGGTCTTCCTTGATTTTCTTGTGCCATTCCAGGCTGTCGATGGGGTCATCGGTGGTGCCGACCATGGCAACGTTGCTCTGCTCGATCAGGCCGCGCACGGTCATCTTGGGATCATGCTGCAGCTTATCGTTGCACAGGTTCCAGACTTCCTCAGCGGTATCGCCGTTCAGAACGCCGTTGTAGCCAAAGTACTTTTTCAGTTCCAGGTGGCACCAGGTGTACATCGGGTTGCCGATGGCCATTTCCAGTGCTTCTGCAAACTTCTGGAAGCGCTCGCGGTCCGGCTTGTCACCGGTGATGTACTCTTCGGGCACACCGTTGGAACGCATCACGCGCCACTTATAATGGTCGCCGAAGTAGTAGTCAGAGCCATCGGCCAGAACCTGATGGCCGCCCAGCCATACCTGAGCGATATTTTCAAAGCGGCGGTCCTCGTAGATCTCCTGCGGGGGAATGTGGCAGTGATAGTCTACGATAGGCAGCGTTTCTGCATAATCATGATACAGGTGCTGCGCGGTGGGGGTTTCCAGCAGGAAATCCTTGTCCATAAATGCTTTCATAATTGCAAGCTCCTTCGTTGTGTGCTGTGGGTCAACAGAACGAATCATGCTGCCCCCAAACAGCAGAATAAAACATAAGCTGATATTATTATACATACTTGCAGCGGTTTGAACAAGTTGCAAATCTTGCCCTTTTGATGTAAAAAGCACTAAAAATATTGCATCCCGCTTGTGCAAAACAGGGAAAGGAAAAAAAGTCAAAAAAGGAGCGCAAAATATGTGCGCTTCTTCACGAAAGAATCTTGACGTTGCAAGCAAAAAAAAATACAATGAAGCTAAACAAGGCGCTTACGCAGCGCAGGGCGTTTTTGTCTGGCCCTGCACACCGCCGCCGTAATTGCACACATTGCAAAGGAGAATTTCCAATGGAAACTTTGAATTATCAGGTCCTTGAAAAATCCGGTTATGATGGCTACATTCTGAAAAATGCCCCCGAAAAGGTTTTGCAGTTTGGTGAGGGCAACTTCCTGCGTGCCTTTGTTGACTACTGGTTTGACCTTGCCAACGAAAAAGCTGACTGGAACGGCAAGTGCGTTCTGGTTCAGCCCATCGCCCCCGGCCTGGCCAAGATGATCAACGAACAGGAGGGCCTGTACACCCTGTACCTGCGCGGCAGCGAAAACGGCCAGAAGGTCGATGACAAGCGCGTGATCTCCAGTGTATCCCGCTGCCTGAACCCGTATGAAAAAGCTGATTACGAAAAGATGATGGACGTTGCCGCCAGCGACGACCTGGAAATCATCGTTTCCAACACCACCGAGGCCGGTATCGTTTATGATCCCGCCTGCCAGCAGAACGACTGCCCGCCGTCCAGCTTCCCCGCAAAGCTGACCCAGGTGCTGTACCACCGCTACAAGGCCGGCAAGAAGGGCATCATCATGCTGGCCTGCGAGCTGATTGACAACAACGGCAAGGAGCTGCTGAAGTGCGTCAACCAGTACATTGACCAGTGGGGCCTGGAAGACGGCTTCAAGAAATATGTCAACGAGGACTGTACCTTCTGCGGCTCTCTGGTTGACCGCATTGTTCCGGGTCGCATCCGTGACCCGAAGGAAGTTGCCGAGCTTGAAGAGAAGCACGGTTACGCTGACCCCCTGCTGGACGTTGGCGAGGTTTTCGGCGTGTGGGTCATTGAGGGCGACACCAAGCTGAACGATATCCTGCCGTTCCGCAAGGCTGGTCTGGAAGACCACGTCTTTGTTACCCCCGATATGAGCCCGTATAAGAAGCGCAAGGTCCGCATCCTGAACGGCGCACACACCGGTTTTGTTCTGGGTGCTTACCTGGCAGGCTTCGACATTGTGCGTGACTGCATGCACGATGAAACCATCCTGGGCTACATGAACAAGATGCTGCTGCAGGAAGTTGTTCCCATTCTTCCGCTGGACCAGGACGACTGCAAGAAATTTGCTGCCGCTGTGGAAGACCGCTTCAACAACCCGTTCGTCAACCATGAGCTGATGAGCATCTCCCTGAACTCCACCTCCAAGTGGCGTGCCCGCAACATGCCGTCCTTCCTGGAATATATCGAGAAGAACGGCAAACTGCCCACCTGCCTGACCATGAGCTTTGCCGCTTACATCGCATTCTATTCCAACAACATCCAGGAACTGAACGATAAGGGCCTGGTCTGCAAGCGCGCCAAGGGCAACGAGTACACCATTTCCGATGACCGCTATGTGCTGGAATTCTACAATGCCCACAAGGATGACGACATTCCGACCCTGGTTCATGCTGTTATGACCAACGAGCAGATGTGGGGCCAGGATCTGACCAAGGTTGCCGGTTTTGAGGAAGCCACCGTCAAGAACCTGACCCTGATCCGTGAGCAGGGCGCAATGGCCGCTTATAAGAGCTGCCTGTAATTTGAGTTAGGAGGTAGGAGTTAGGAGTTAGGAGTTAGGGAGCAGCGCAGAGCCTTTGGTTATCTGCAAAAAACCCTAAGGCAATACCGCACAATTCCCGCCTAACGGCTCAAGCACCGCTCCGGCGGCTG
>OLVU01001150.1_pt1 | contig 18818 bp, 11 predicted proteins | sample 1673321 | NCBI WGS metagenome assembly OLVU01 (sample SAMEA3178942, study PRJEB25190) | human gut metagenome | biome: human gut; feature: human-associated habitat; material: faeces | place: Austria | collected 2013 | reverse complement strand
TGGGCGATGGTACCGGAGTTGTACACATTGCACCGGCATTTGGTGAAGATGATGCCAATGTGGGAAGAAACTATGACCTTCCTTTTGTGCAGTTTGTAAATGAAAAAGGTGAGTTGACAGAAGAGACTCCATTTGCAGGTATTTTCGTAAAGAAAGCGGACCCTGAGGTATTAAAAGACTTAGATGCCAGAGGACAGTTGTTTGATGCACCGAAGTTTGAGCATGAATATCCACACTGCTGGCGCTGTGATACACCGTTGATTTACTATGCAAGAGAATCCTGGTATATCCGTGAAACAGCAGTAAAAGACGATTTGATTAAAAATAATAACACTGTAAACTGGATTCCGGAGTCAATTGGAAAAGGACGTTTTGGAAACTGGTTAGAGAATATTCAGGACTGGGCAATTTCCCGTAACCGTTATTGGGGAACTCCATTAAACATCTGGGAGTGTGAAGGATGTGGACATCAGGAATGTATCGGCGGAAGAAAAGAACTGGCAGAGCGTGCCGGAGATCCAAAAGCCGCTGAGGTAGAACTCCACCGTCCATACATTGATGAAGTAACCTTTACCTGTCCGGATTGTGGAAAAGTTATGCACCGTGTACCGGAAGTAATCGACTGTTGGTTTGACTCCGGTGCGATGCCATTTGCACAGTATCACTATCCATTTGAAAATAAAGACGTGTTTGAGAAACAGTTTCCGGCCCAGTTTATCTCCGAGGCGGTTGACCAGACACGTGGATGGTTCCATTCGCTGATGGCAGAATCTACTTTACTTTTCAACAAAGCACCATATGAAAATGTAATCGTTCTTGGACATGTGCAGGATGAAAATGGACAGAAGATGAGTAAGAGTAAGGGAAATGCCGTAGATCCGTTTGATGCTCTGGAAAATTATGGAGCAGACGCAATCCGCTGGTATTTCTATGTAAACAGTGCGCCATGGCTGCCGAACCGTTTCCATGGAAAAGCAGTTACCGAAGGACAGCGTAAATTCATGGGTACACTGTGGAACACATATGCCTTTTATGTGTTGTATGCGGAGATTGATCAGTTTAATCCAACCGAGCATACATTAGAATATGATAAACTTTCGATTATGGACCGCTGGCTTTTGTCCCGTCTGTATTCGACGGTTAAAGAAGTTGATGAGGACCTTGACAACTACAAAATTCCGGAGACTGCAAAAGCACTGCAGAGTTTTGTGGAAGATATGAGTAACTGGTATGTGCGCCGCTGTCGTGACCGTTTCTGGGCAAAAGGCATGGAGCAGGATAAAATGAATGCCTACATGACTTTGTATACGGCACTTGTAACAATCAGTAAGGCAGCAGCTCCGATGATTCCATTTATGACCGAGAGCATTTATCAGAATCTCGTGTGCAATCTGGATTCAAAAGCACCGGAAAGTATTCATTTGTGTGATTTTCCGAAAGTTAAGGAAGAATGGATTGACAAAGAACTTGAGACACAGATGAAACAGCTTTTGGACATTGTTGTTCTTGGCCGTGCATGCCGTAATACAGCAAATATCAAAAACCGTCAGCCAATTGGAAAAATGTATGTAAAGGCAGAAGGCGAATTGTCCGATTTCTATAAAGAAATTATCGCAGATGAGCTAAACGTAAAAGAAGTTGTATTTACCAATGATACAAAAGAATTTACGACATATCAGTTTAAGCCACAGCTTCGTACTCTTGGACGCCGTTTCGGAAGCCGTTTGAACGAATTGAAAGAAGTGCTTGCCGGATTAGATGGCAATGCTACGATGGATGCGTTGAATGCTTCCGGTGAAGTGACTGTTACGGTTGGCGGCGTAGATGAAGTGCTGGCAACAGAGGATTTGCTGGTAGAAACGGCACAGATGGATGGCTATGTGAGCGAGGAAGATCACGGTATTACCGTTGTATTAGATACAAACCTGACACCGGAGTTGATCGAGGAAGGATTTGTGCGTGAGGTTATCAGTAAAATTCAGACCATGCGTAAAGATGCCGGTTTTGAAGTGGTTGACCATATCCGTGTTTACGAGCAGGGAAATGATAAGATTAAAGAAATCATCAAAACAAATGAATCTCAGATTAAAGCCGATGTTTTGGCCGATGAGGTTATTTTGGATAAAACAGAAGGTTACACCGCAGATTGGAAAATTAACGGTGAGGCTGTTACACTGGGTGTTGCAAAAGTGGAAGCGTAACGAAGAGTTTGTTACAGAAAGAGAGGTAATTTATGGTATTTGTAACGGAAAAGGAAAAGAAAAAGGAATTGAAGAATAACATTTCGAACTATATGAAATTGTTGTTCCGCCGTTCGGTTGAAGAGGCAACTCCACAGCAGTTGTTTCAGGCAGTTTCTTATGCAGTCAAAGATATCGTAGTTGATGACTGGATGGCAACGCACAAAGCCTATGAGAAAAAGGATGTGAAGACAGTTTACTATTTGTCCATGGAGTTTTTGATGGGTCGTGCACTTGGTAACATGATTATCAACCTCAAAGAGGACAAAGTTGTACGCGAGGTACTTGACGAGATGGGTGTAAACTTAGACTTGCTTGAGGATGAAGAGCCGGATGCAGCTCTTGGTAATGGTGGTCTTGGACGTCTGGCAGCCTGCTTTTTGGATTCCTTATCTACACTTGGTTATCCGGCTTATGGCTGTGGTATCCGCTACAAATATGGTATGTTCAAGCAGAAAATCGAAAATGGTTTCCAGATTGAAGCACCGGATGACTGGTTAAAAGATGGTAATCCATTTGAGATGAAGCGTCCGGAATATGCCGTTGAAGTACGTTTTGGCGGTTATGTAACGGTAAGGAAAGACGAAAAGACCGGAAGGGATCGTTTTGTACAGGAAAATTATCAGTCCGTAATGGCAGTGCCTTATGATTTGCCGGTTGTCGGTTACGGAAACCACATTGTAAACACACTTCGTATCTGGGATGCTGAGGCAATTGATACTTTCAATCTGGATTCTTTTGATAAAGGTGATTATCAGAAGGCAGTTGAGCAGCAGAACCTTGCCCGTACTATTTGTGAAGTACTGTATCCAAATGACAACCATATGGCAGGAAAAGAACTTCGCTTGAAACAGCAGTATTTCTTTGTATCGGCAAGCGTGCAGCGTGCGATTATGAAGTATATGGAAAACCACAATGACATTCATGGTCTTCCGGAAAAAGTATGTTTCCAGTTAAATGATACCCATCCAACGGTAGCAGTACCTGAATTGATGCGTATTTTGTTAGATGAATATGGTCTTGATTGGGATGATGCATGGGATATCACAACCCGTACCTGTGCTTATACAAACCATACAATTATGGCGGAAGCATTGGAGAAATGGCCGCTTGAGTTATTCTCCCGTCTGCTTCCTAGAATTTATCAGATTACCGAGGAAATTAACCGTCGTTTCCAGAATGAGATTCAGGCAAAGTATCCGGATAATCAGGATAAAGTAAAAAGTATGGCAATTATTTATGATGGTCAGGTCAAGATGGCACATCTTGCTATCGCTGCCGGATTTTCGGTAAATGGTGTGGCAAGGCTTCATACGGAAATTTTGAAACATCAGGAATTAAAAGATTTCTATGAAATGATGCCGGAGAAATTTAATAACAAGACAAATGGTATTACACAGCGTCGTTTCCTGCTTCATGGAAATCCGAAACTTGCTGCATGGGTAACAGACAAAATCGGTGATGAGTGGATTACAGACTTGTCTAAAATTGATAAACTTTCTGTTTTTGTGGATGATAAAAAAGCACAGCAGGAATTTATGAATATCAAATTCCAGAATAAAGTTCGTCTTGCGAAGTATATTAAGGAGCACAATGGTGTTGAAGTAGACCCTCATTCGATATTCGATGTACAGGTAAAACGTCTGCATGAGTACAAACGCCAGCTGCTTAACATTTTGCATGTTATGTATTTGTATAATCAGTTGAAGAAAAATCCGGGTATGGATATGTATCCTCGTACTTTCATTTTTGGTGCGAAAGCTTCTGCCGGATACCGCCGAGCAAAGGCAATTATCAAACTGATTAACAGTGTTGCTGACGTAGTAAACAATGACGCTTCGATTGAAGGAAAAATCAAAGTTGTATTTATTGAAAACTACCGTGTGTCCAATGCAGAAATTATTTTTGCCGCTGCCGATGTATCAGAGCAGATTTCAACTGCAAGTAAAGAGGCATCCGGTACCGGTAATATGAAATTTATGTTAAATGGTGCACTGACCCTTGGAACAATGGATGGTGCCAATGTTGAAATCGTAGAAGAAGTGGGCGAGGAAAATGCTTTCATCTTCGGTCTTTCCTCACAGGAAGTAATTGATTTCGAGCATAATAACCAGTATGATCCGAAAGAAATTTACAACATGGATTCGGATATCCGTGCCGTGCTTACCCAGTTGATCGATGGAACATATTCCCCTGAAAATCTTGAATTGTTCCGCGAGATTTACAATTCTCTGCTTGAGACAAACGGCTATGAGCGTGCGGACCAGTACTTTATTTTGAAAGACTTCCGTTCTTATGAGGCGGCACAAAAGAAAGTAGAAGAAGCATACCGCGATGAGGAGCGATGGGCGAAGATGGCAATGCTCCAGACTGCTAAATGCGGTAAATTCTCTTCCGACCGCACCATCGAAGAATATGCGAAAGAGATTTGGCATTTGGAGAAAGTTACTTTGTAATAAAATTGAATAAATCATTTTAAAATCGAACATACTATCATCAAACAATTTTTGTGAGGTGATAGTATGTTTTTTAAACAAAAAGGATTCTATATATCATTAGCCTGTGGCATTGCTGCAATTGGCGCCTTTGCGGCGTTATGCATCAATATGAACCGCAGTGAACAAAAGGAGCCGGTGGCTTTGGCGAGTAATCCCCCGCAGGCGACCGCGGTGGCAACACCGGAGACAAAAGAAGCGTCCAGCAATCATGCAAATTCCGAGGTAAAAGAAAAGAAAACAAAAAAACGTAAGAAAAAATCTGTACAGACCAATGCAAAACCTGCGAAAAAGCAATTATCGTTTAATCAGGAAGAGGGCCTTTCCTGGCCAATAAAAGGCGATGTGCTGATGGAGTACAGTGCAGACAAAGTGGTATATTTTAAGACACTGGAACAGTACCGCACAAATCCGGCACTTCTTTTAGAAGCCAAAGAAGGAATGGATGTAAAAGCGAGTGCGGATGGTATCGTGGAATCGGTGGAAACTTCTGAAGAAACCGGTCGTACGGTTTCGATATCAATTGGTGATGGTTTTACCGTTGTTTATGGACAGTTAAAAGATATTTCTGTAAGTAAAGGTGATATGGTTTCGGAAGGACAGGTCCTCGGGAAAATTGCAGAGCCGACAAAGTATTATAAAGAAGAAGGAACAAACCTTTATTTTCAAGTGAAGGAGAATAAAACCACGGTAAATCCGATGTTGCTGCTTAAATGAGTGTGCCGAATATATCAAAAACGATGCGTTTATCATCATGGCAGGGAACTTCTTTTTGTGTTACTATAAATGCAATATAATAACTATATAATGTAAAGGAGGAACTGCCATGAAACAATGGAAACGAGTTAGTGGGGTTGTTTTATCGGGGATTTTAGCTTTGTCAATGACACTTGGCGGGATGACAGCGCCGGATGCAGGGGCAAAAGCGAAAAAAGCAAAATTAAAGACAAAGAAAATTAGTGTTACAGTAGGAAAGAAGAAAACAATTAAAATTGTAAAAAAGAAAAAATCCTGCAAGTACACATTTAAGAGTAACAAGAAAAAGGTTGCTAAAGTATCGAAAAAGGGTGTTGTGACCGGTCAGAAGAAGGGGACAGCAAAGATTACGGTAAAAGAAGTAAAAAAGAACGGGAAAACGAGAAAACTTGGAACTGTTAAGGTAACGGTGACGAGGAAAAAAGGACCGGATAAAAACGTAGTAAACACGACAAAACCTACGGCAAAGGCTACTGCGAAAGCAACAGAAAAGCCAAATCCGGCACAAACAACTCCGACACCGGTTGTAAAAGGCACATCGGTAAAAGTGTATACGGACGAAATTAAGGATTCTAATTTAATTGCTGAGGCTGATGGATTTGGACATATGCCAACACCAGAGCCGACCAAATCAGCAGATGCCACACCGGAACCAACGCCGGCAATGCTTGTTAATGCGGACATGGAAAAGGGCGAATATGAGCCAATGGCTCCTCGTGGTTCAGCTTCTATTTCAGTTGTTGATGATGGAGCAAATAACACAAAGAAAAGCGCTAAAGTAACAGGACGTACAGAAGACTGGCATGGTGCTTCAATTGATGTTTCTTCTTTGGTTGAAACAGACAATGAATATGCGATTTCTTTTTATGCAAAGCAGGAAACAGGCGAGGATCAGAAATTGGATCTTTCTGTGCAGTATGTAGGGGATGATGAGTCCACTCATTACGATTCAATTACGTCCGTTGAACTTTTGGATTCTACATGGACAAAATGTGAGGCAACTATGAAGGTGCCGGAGCACACGGGAACGATCTTGATTTACTGGCAGTCTGTGTACCAATCCAATAATGATATGGACTTTTACCTGGATGAGGTAACCATGACAGGAGTTGCAAAAACAGCGGATAAAGATGCAGGCGTTCCGGATCTTAGTACAGGACTTGTTAAAGGGAAAATCGGTAATCCGATTATGACCTCCCGTTTGACAGCGGATCCGTGGGCTATGGAATACAACGGAAGAGTGTATGTTTATGGAACAAATGATTCTCAGCAGTACGAGGCAGCAGCTAATGCAGATAATAACTACAGCAAAATTAAATCATTGAACTGCTATTCTTCTGCCGATATGGTGAACTGGACAGATCATGGAACGATTGCAGTATCCGGAAACAAAGGAGCTGCGAAATGGTCGGCAAATTCATGGGCACCTGCAGTATGTCATAAGAAGATTAACGGCAAAGAGAAATTCTTCCTGTATTTTGCGAACAACGCAAGCAGTATTGGTGTATTGACGGCAGACAGCCCAACCGGTCCTTGGACGGATCCGATTGGCAAACCAATTATTGACCGCTCCATTACCGGCTGTGCAGAATCTGAAATTGGATGGCTCTTTGACCCTGCAGTTTTGGTTGACGATGACGGAACCGGCTACCTTTATTTTGGTGGTATTGGTAATACCGATGGAAAGAAAGAAGACTTTATCCGCAATCCTAAATGTGCACGAGTTGTAAAACTTAGTGACGATATGACTAGTGTAGATGGGGATGCAAAAATGATTGATGCACCATTCATGTTTGAAGATTCCGGTATTAACAAAATCGGAGATAAGTATTATTACAGTTACTGCACAAACTGGACCGGAAGCATTGACGGTGTTGCCATTGACCGTGCAGACTGCCCGACGGCAAACATTGCGGTAATGGTAAGTGACAGCCCAATGGGTGACTTTAAATATGTTGGCTGTGTTTTGAAAAATCCGGGTACATATTTTGGAGTAACCGGTAATAACCATCACTGTTTTACACAGTTTAATGGTAAACTGTATGCATTTTATCATACGAAGAAAGACACAATAGCAGTCGGTACGAAACAGGATTACCGTACGACTTATGTAAATGAGTTAAATCTTGGTGACAATGGAGATTTTACAAATGCGGATGGAACGATTGCTGATACAAAGATGACAAAGACCGGTGTATCATCGGTTGGTACAATCAATCCTTATGAGACGGTTGAGGCAGAAACATTTGCGATGGCAGATACGGTAGGAACTGTGATTAATGCTGAAAAAGCGTCCAATGAAGACTGGAACGTAAATTATTCGGTATACAATGGAAAGATCGGTGCTTATATTGGTGTAGCGGATGTTGATTTTGGAGCAGATGGAGCATCTGAAATTACCATGAAGCTTGGGGATTCAACATCGGATTCTTACCAGACGGTTACAAAGAAACTCGGTAAAAAGCTGACAGGAAAGCATACCATTTATTTTGAGTTTGATACACTGGATGTTCGCATGGATTCTTGGAGCTTTAAAAAGTAATAGTATTGTTTTGTAGATGTATAAAAGGACAGCATACCATAAAAGATTGTGGTGTGCTGTTTCTTTTGTATTGCTATAATTCAAAAGGACATGTTATAATAGCACTAATAGTTGAGGAGGTGTTTAATACATGTTTCGAATTATATATGCAGTCGAACGTGAATGTATGCCGGAGGGGTTTGAGGATAATCTTGTATTTGCTGAAGGTGAGTATGAGATGATGTTGTTTGAAAACGATACGATGATAGAAGTGGATGGCGAGATGCGTCCATACCCGGCACATACCGGAATTATTTATAAGCCCGGTCAGAGAGTTCATTATCATGCGAAAGAAGGAAGATTAACATACACATGGATACGATTTGATTGTGATGAACCTTTGTTTGCGGAAGGCTATGTGCCGTTTGGAGTTCCTATTTTCTGTTTAAATTATGACTATTTTCTTGTTTATTGGCATATGGTTGCCTGTGAGAATTATTGGCATCGTAAAAGTGAAGAATATATTATTTCGGATTTAATGCATATTATTTTCCACTGGTTTCATGATTATGCATTTTCTAAGCATGGCTCCAGGCATCAGCCGTTCTTAGAAAAACTGCGCAGGGATATTTATGCACATCCGGAATATGACTGGACGTTGGAAATGATGGCAGAGCGGGTAAATCTAAGTCCACGCTCGCTTCAGAAAATGTATAAAAATTTCGCAAATATTTCATGTATTTCAGAAGTGATTGAGAGTCGGATGGTTCGGGCAAAGATGCTTTTGGTTCGAAGTGACTTTGATGTTGGTGAGATTAGTATGCAGTGTGGATATCGCAATGTAGAGCATTTTTGCCGCCAATTTAAAAAGCATGAAGGATGTTCTCCAAGCCATTATCGTAAAGAACATTTGGTTCGGCCGTAAAGTGTGCATGATAAATCAATTTTCGTTCAAGATATATCATGGATTTGCTGTGGGAAGTGAGTTATACTAATACTCAAGTAAATCAATATTTACTTTCCCTCAAAACAAACTCTTATAACTAAAAATACTGTCATTGTGAAAACAATGGCAGTATTTTGCTTTTTTGGGGTTTTGATGGAAAAGTCAAAAAGGAGGAATCAGAGCATGAGAAAAAATGTATTTCGTGCAAAGGGGCTTACACTGTTATTAACAGCTGCCCTGCTTGTGCCGCAGATGTCGGGCGTATCTGCTGATGCAAAAGCAAAAAAACCAAAATTGAGTAGAACAAAGGTTTCCGTTACAGTGGGGAAAACAAAAAAGGTGACAGTAAAAAATGCAAAGAAAGTTACTTGGAAAGTAACAAAAAAAGCAGCCAAAATTGTTAAACTCACAAAGAAATCCAAAAAGGGAGCAACAATTAAAGGTTTAAAAAAAGGAACTGCAAAAATTTCCGTTCAAATGAAGAATGGAAAGAAAAAAGTGAAAAAGACGATTACGGTGAAAGTAAGCAGTGCCAAAAAAGTTGTTGTTACCGCAGAACCGGCTAAGACCACAAACAAACCGACAAACGGTTCAACGAATGGTCCAACAAAAGAACCGGTAAAAGAGCCAACAGCGACACCGACTGCAACATCAACAACAGAACCGTCGGCAACGCCTACTGCAACGCCGACAGAAGAACCGTCGGCAGAGCCAACTTTAACACCGACACCAATGCCACTTCCGGATCTTGGTGAAAACGATGTTAAAATTGACCTGACAAAAGAAAATGAATACGGTCAGAATTCAGTATTGGAAGATACCATTACTTATTATGAAGGAAATGGTGTAAGCTATACATCGACCGGAGAATTTAGCGGTGGTGGTGTAGCATACTGGACCAATGCAGACAAGTCCGGAATTGATTTATCCAAATACAAATCCATTCGTATTGTAGCGTCATCAGATGCAGCAGATACACCTGTTGTTTGTGAATTGCTTAAGAGCAATCCGGCAAATGTATGGGGTGGTGGAATTGACGTATTTGATGGCTACAGTGAGTACAGTGCTATTACAGAAGCCGGTAAAGCACAAGTGTTTGAATTCCAGATTAGTGATGCTTTGGCAGCTGCTTTGGCAGAGGGAACACTTGCTTACGGTATTCGCTTGAAATACAATGCATATCATACGGATGGTGACGATTTACCAAATCGCAATTTTAATATTTATTCCATTATTCTTATGGGAAAAGATGATGTGCCGGAACCAACACCTGGTGTGGCAAGCGGAAGTGCTGCGGTTGTGGTAACAGCGACAGGAAGTGCGGCAGGACTTGATTTGGAAGAGGGAGATACTCTTGATTTAAATGCAAGTGTAAGCACTACTGGATGTGCGGTAACCGGTGATATTGTTTGGACAAGCTCCAATGAAGAGGTAGCAACGGTTAGTGCAAGTGGCGCATCGGCAACAGTAACGGCGGTTGGAGAAGGAACGGCAACGATTAAAGCAACAATTACAACCGATACCGGCATTGTTACATATGACAAATATGATGTTACGGTAGTCGCTTCTGACCTTGTTTTAGAAGGTGATGATTTAGGAGCAGGTGCATCTTATACGTATGTACCTAATGGATTTGCTCTGTATGCTTCTATGGGAATTTTTGAGATTGATAAGTCAAAATTGAGTAAAGAAGGAACAACTATTTCGATAAAGTACACAGCGATGGAAGGAGATACTGACGTAAAAGATACACAGAGATTTAACATTGGATTAAAGACCGGTGACAAATGGAATTCCCCGGCAATTAAAGATTACTATGGCAAGACAGGCGGCGAGGTAAATCTAACATTGACTGCTGATGACATGAAGAAAATCGGTGCGGATGATAAGGTTTATGTTCATGTAGGCACAGGAACTGCCGGATTTAAAGGAACATTTACGTATCTGTCGGTAACAGCAGGAGAAGATAGTCTTGTGTCGGAACTTCCAAAGGCTGTAAGTTATGTGGAAAGCGGACTGGCACAGTGGGCTCCAACAGCAAAAGTTATGCTTCCGAGTGATATTGATTTTAAGCAATATTCAAAATGCCAGATTGAATTTACAGCATCCGATCCGACTTTCGAATTCCACGGAATTGTTGGTCATAAAGTGAATGGTAAAGATGTAACAGATCCTAAGTATGGTGTTACATCAGAAGGATATTTTGAGGTAAATCTTTCCAATGTGAAAAAAGAAGAGGGTACAGAACCGTTTGTTGTAATCAATGCCGGAAAGGCAGGGTACGCAGGCTCTGTGACGATTACTAAGATAACATTTGTAAAATAGTATTTGCGATGAAAGAGACCTGCTCTTTTTGCAGGTCTCTTTCGTTATCAAAGGAAAGCGAGAGTATTAATGAAATTAAAAAAAATCATGAAATGGTCGGTGATTACGATGGCAATGATGGCGGGGATTTGTTTTGCGCCGCAGTCGGGAAAAGCGGCGGAAAAATTGGAGGTTAAAATTCCTACCGAGCGCGCAATTTATCAAAGGGACAATAACAATTATGCCAACGTAAAGGTTTCTATTGAGTACAGTGGAACCGGGGAGGTGTCGGCAAAACTTTATGACGGAGATAAAGAATTAGGAAAAACGGCGGTTTTAACCAAAGGGGAAGGTAATACATATGAAGGAAGTATTGCAAATGTACCCGGAGGTGGCTGGTATACATTGATTGTAAATGCGGGAAGTGAGAGTAAAACAGTAGAAAAAGTTGGAGTCGGTGAAGTTTTTATTACCGGTGGACAGTCAAATTCCTGTAACTTTGGAGGCGAAAAAACAACTGCTCAATCAGATTTAGTATCAGCATATAATCCGAATACTAACACGTGGCAGCATTGTGAGGACAGTCAGCCGAGTGAAAGTGGATTTAATACCGGTAATGGCGGTGGCTCCGCATGGCCTTCCATGGGAGACGCCCTGACACAGAAGACTGGTGTTCCGGTTGGCTTTGTATCAACGGGTGTTGGTTCTGCTAAAATTGAGGAACTTCGTACAAAACATTATTTTGCAATTAAAAATGCAATTAATGACTTGAAGCCATATGGGTATCGTGCTTTTTTGCTTCACCAGGGAGAGGCTGATACGGATGGAACAAAGCGCGAAAAATATCTGGCTTCTTTACAGCAGTTAATTGCACAGACAAGAGAAGATGCCGGATATAATTTGAATTGGTGCATTGCGCAGGTTTCCTATGCATGGAGCAATTACAATAATACGAAGAAAATGGAATCCATGAAAGAGACCCAGCGTGCGGCCTGCAACGATGAAACTATTTTTGTGGGACCAACGACCGATGATTTACAGGGTGAGTATCGACACACGGATAATCTTCATCTGAGCAAACTTGGTTTGATTGAACACGGAAAACGCTGGGCAGATGTTGTGTATAATAAAATGATTGCAGCATATGAAGTTTCCATGGATACAAATACGAAGCATGGTCAGATAAGTGGAGAAAAATCCACATATCATGCTGGTGACATTGTAAAGGTAAGTGTAAAGGCAGATGAAGGATACTATTTGAAAATAGGTTCCTTTAAGGTAAATGGAAAGCAGGAAGCACTGGATGGTTCTTCATTTGTTATGCATGCGGAAAATGCCGTTATGACAGGAGAATTTGTGACAATAGACGAGCTGGTTGGTTTTCTAAAGGATGAATTAGATAAGGCGAAAAAAATTGATGCAGCCAAGTATGAAGAGGTATCGGCAACTGCACTAAAAAATGCAATTTTGGCAGGTGAACAAGCGATAATTACGCCGGCGGTAACCGGGGAACAGGTTCAAAAATGTACGGTTGAACTTATGACAGCACAAACGTCACTTGTTGAAAAGTCAGTGCCGGATGCAACACCAACACCGCTTCCGACAGCAACACCAACCGCTGCCCCAACAGAAGCACCGAAACAGACAGAAGAACCAAAACAGACAGAAGAACCAGGTGTCAGTCAGCCGGTTGCCGGTACACCTGCCGCAAAGACAAAACTTCCGAAAAAAGGAACCATAATCAAAAAAGGTGGGGTGAAATATGTAATTACAACGTCTTCCGGAAAGGTAAAGACGGTATCCGTTCTCGGAGTGGCAAACAAGACAAAGAAAAGTATTACGATAGCCAAGACAGTTTCTTATAAAGGGTATCAATATGTCGTAACCGGAATTTGCAAAAAAGCGTTTTACAAAATGTCAAAATTAAAGAAAATAAAGGTCTTGTCAACAAAGATAACAAAGGTCGGTAAGCAGGCATTCAAAAAAACAAATGTTAAATTAAAAATTCAGGTTCCAAAGAAAAAACTAAAAAAATACCGGAAATTGTTTCAGGGAAAGGGACTTGGCAAAAAAGCAAATATCGTGTAATATACGAAAAGAAAAAGACATCGTGGTCTGAAACGGTGTCTTTTTCTGCTTTTGGACAAAAGGAGATTTTATTTGCATTTTGCAGAAAAATGATTTACAATGATAATGAATCATTAGACTTATGATTACACATAAGAGAAGAAATTTGAACAGCCACGGAAGGCGTGATGGTTATGATAGCGGCATATAATTTATATCTTGGGGGCTTCCTGCCGGAAGTGTCACCAAAAAACAGTATTCACAACAAAAGAGAATTAAAAAATAAATATAAAAGCATTGTCAGCCTGAATAATGCAAATCCGCTTGTTATGGTGAAACTTTCTGCGGACACGCAGGCGTATGCGCTGAATGTGAAAGAAATGTCGATGGAACTTTCGGAAGCTTCGCAGGATGTGCTTAATGGGCGAAGTGAGGACGTGGAGGATAACATGAACCGCGTCTTGTCGTTGTACAATGGTCTGCTCAAACGCAGTGACGAGTATGGCGAGGAAAATCATAAGCCGTCGAGACCGGGTGGTGAACTGCGCTATCTTGTGGAGGGACACACGGCAGAATTGTTTGAATCCGGAATTGCGATTGATTCCGATGGCTTTTTGTCATTTTCAGATGAGGCAGAGATAAAAGTACCGGAGAAATTTATTGTGGATTTGGCATCGAAAGCAGAACAGATGAGTATGAATCCGATGGAGTATGTGGATAAGAAAGTTTATAGTTATGCGCATTTATATCAGAGCGACATTGGAACTGCTTATCAGGCATCTGCATTTAGCGGTATGCTGTTCAATTCGTACTGCTAAAGAGTGGGATTCTTTGTCGGCAAAGCAGAACAAAGGCACCAATCAGACCGCCGGCAATTAAGCCGGAGAAATACAAAAAAGGAAAATAAGGAAGGATGGCAGAAGGCCCCACAAGCCATGCGGCTACGGCAAACTGCCCGATGTTATGTGTAATTCCGCCTGCAACACTAACTCCGAAAGTGGAAATGTGTAAGTGGGTTTTATTTTTCAACAAATTCATAATAATAAGACTAAGTATGCTTCCGGCGAGGCTGTATAGAAATCCGAACAGACTGCCAAAGGTAAAAGCGTTTAACAGTCCTCGTACAATGCTTACGGTAAGCGCCTGGTAGAAGCCGTTTTTGTACAAAACAAGTACAATAACCAGATTAGCAAGCCCCAGTTTGATTCCCGGAAATGGGATAGGAAGCGGAAAAAGACTTTCAATATAACTGAATATGAAAGCGATGGCAGTAAAAATAGCAAGTTCAGTGATTGTGTGGATGTGCGGTTTCATATAAGCCTCCTGTTTGGTATTATCGTACAATAGCATCCGGAGCAGAATCCGAAGAAGAATCCGTAATGGTTATGACAAGACGGTGCGGCAGACAGACAATCGACTGTCCGGCTTCTTTAATTGGGCCGGTTTTGACACAGGTTTTGTCACCACAGTCTGCATCCGTCATAGTAACGGCGCCATCCTGAATAAGGAATTGATTGCTTCCTCCGTCTGTACAGCGAATTGTTTGTTTTGTGTTTTCTGACAGGGGTAAGGATAGAATCAATTTTCCATTTTCGCGGACTTCAACGGTTGAGGCTGGTGTGGATTTTGGATAATAAATCCAGACGGTAATGCCGATGCCGATGAATAATAAAAATAAAATTAATATAAAATCGCTTTTGGTAAGATGTGAGCGTAAATTTGACATTGTTATCTCCTTGTCAACCGTAAAAACATTAAGCAACTATCTTACACGATAGCAGATTTTGTATAAAAAGTCAAAAAGAGAGGATGAACTACATGAGAAATCAAAAAGGAAAAAAGATAGGACTTCATATGCTGACGGCAGCACTTTTTTTTGTACTTGCCATGAGCGTCTGCACAGTAAAAACGGAAGCGAAAGATTATAAACAGGGCAAGGTGTATAAAATCACAGCTAAAAGCAAGCCGTTGAAAGCATCGAAGTTTACAAAATCTTCCTTATATAATAAAAAAACAAGGATGTATTTTACCATTCGTTCCTATATGGAGAAATTCCAGAAAAAAGGAAAAGGAACGCTTATTTTGAAAAAGGGAACGTACACTATTACCAATACCATTCATGTGCCATCGAATGTTACGATTATTTTTGAAAAGGGCGTTAAAATTGTAAAAGGAACGAAGACAAATAAGAAAAAGATGCCGGCAGCGATTACGCTGTTCCAGTTGATTCGCCCATCAAATGCGAAAAAGAAAGGCGTTTACAGTGCTTATAATGGTGAGAAAAACATTCACTTTGTCGGCAAAGGCGGTGTTTCAATTGACATGAAATACATGAAATACGGCATTGCTTTTGATGTAGCACATAATGATGGCGTGACGATTGAAAAAATTAATTTTAAAAATGTAAATGTAGGACATTTCATTGAAATGGATGCATCTGCAAATGTTTCGGTTACCGGATGTACTTTTAAAAATGTGAAGAAAAATTCAGATTATGTAAAAGAGGCAATCAATCTGGATACGCCTGACCGCGAAACGCAGGGATTCCACAATGACTGGTCCACGTATGACAAGACACCGAATCAGAATGTGACAATTGCAAACTGCAAATTCTCGAATCTGGGACGTGCGATTGGAACTCATAAATACAGTGCCAACGGTGAAGAGCAGATTTATCATAAGAACATTGTTTTGCGAAATAACCGCATTGAAAATATGCTCTGGGATTCGCCGGTACGCGTGATGAACTGGTCAGATTCTGTGTTGGAGAACAATGTTATTTCCAATGTAAAACAAAAAGGAAAAAGTGATACCCGTGGTATTTTGGTGAGCGGTGGTGTCAATGTTTCGATTAAAAATAACACACTCAGCGGCATGGGACGCGCAATTCAGTGCATTGCATGGAAAAACAGCGGGCCTGGATCGGTTTACCCGATTACCTATAATAATCTCACAGATCAGAACAAGGAAGATTTAAAAACAAATATTGGAAAGAAACTGGGACTTTCGGAGTATTTTGTACGAATTAACCCGGTATATAATGTATTTACAAATGCGGAAACAGTTGCGATAAGAAAAGGATGAAACTAAGATGTTGACACAGTTTTCAAGAACGGAATTATTGTTGGGAAAAGAAGGTATGGAACGCTTGAAAAATGCCAGAGTGGCAGTTTTCGGAGTTGGCGGTGTCGGTGGCTATGTATGTGAAGCGCTTGTTCGCAGCGGCGTGTTTACATTTGATTTGATTGATGATGATAAAGTCTGTCTGACGAATCTGAACCGGCAGATTATTGCTACGAGGAAAACAGTTGGACAGTACAAGGTGGATGTCATGAAAGAACGAATTTTAGATATCAACCCGGATGCTGTCGTAAATGTTCATAAGTGCTTCTTTTTGCCGGAAAATGCAGCAGAATTTCCGTTTGAGGAATATGACTACGTGATTGATGCGGTTGATACGGTGACGGCAAAGATTGAGTTAATCCTGCGTGCGAAGGAGACAAATACACCGATTATCAGCAGTATGGGTGCCGGTAATAAGTTAGATGCGAGCGGTTTCCGTGTTGCGGATATTTATAAAACAAAAGTGTGTCCGCTGGCAAAAGTAATGCGGCGCGAGTTGAAGAAACGCGGTGTGAAGAAACTCAAGGTAGTGTATTCGGAAGAACAGCCGAAACGCCCGATTGAGGACATGGCAATCAGCTGCCGGACAAACTGCATCTGTCCGCCGGGGGCAAAGCATAAGTGCACGGAGCGCCGGGATATTCCGGGAAGTACAGCATTTGTACCTTCGGCTGCGGGGCTTATTATTGCCGGTGAGGTGGTTAAAGACTTGTGTCAGACGGAAAGTGAGCGGCGTTAATATGAGTATTACAGTAGATGAATTATTTGCAATGAACCCGGAAACTTATCAGATTGTTGATATTCGCGGTGAGCAGGAAGTGGCTAGAGGTGCCATAGATGGAGCGTTGCATTTAGATAAAGATGAAATTTCGGCAAGTCCTGAGGTAGATAAGACAAAAAAACTTGTTATTTGCTGCAGCAGAGGCGAGACCAGTGTAGGTGTTGCGGAAAAACTTTGTGAAGAAGGGTTCGATGCCGTGAGCCTTCAGGGCGGTTACACTTCGTGGCTTTTGGCACGTTTTCGTCAAATGGAAGAACAAGATGCTGCTGTTGACAAGGCGAAAGAAGTGGAGCGGAGTCTTCATAAAAAATTCCGGAAAAATATCTGGTCGAAGTTTACGAAAGCGGTTACGCAGTATGAATTGGTAAAACCGGGAGATAAAATTGCGGTCTGCATTTCCGGCGGAAAAGATTCGATGTTGATGGCGAAATGCTTTCAGGACTTGAAACGTTTCAGCAAGTTTGAATTTGATGTAAAATTTCTTGTTATGGACCCCGGCTACAGCGAGGCAAACCGCAAGGTGATTGAGAACAATGCGAAAATTCTGCATGTGCCGATTACGATTTTTGAATCGAATATTTTTGATTCGGTTTACCATATTGAAAAATCGCCGTGTTATTTGTGCGCCCGTATGCGGAGAGGTCATTTGTATAATTTTGCGAGAGAACTTGGCTGCAATAAGATTGCACTTGGGCATCATTACGACGATGTAATCGAAACAATTTTGATGGGAATGCTCTATGGGGCGCAGGTGCAGACGATGATGCCGAAGCTTCACAGCATCCACTTCGAGGGCATGGAGCTGATCCGCCCGCTGTATCTGGTGCGCGAGGATGATATCAAGGCGTGGAGAGATTACAACCATCTCCACTTTATCCAGTGTGCGTGCCGTTTCACGGAGCGCTGCGCGACATGCGGCGGCGAAAAGGGATCGAAGCGCGACGAGATGAAGGAGCTGATCAAGGAATTTAGAAAACAGGGAGATATTATCGAAAAGAATATTTTCCGGAGTGTGCATAATGTCAACTTAAGAACGATTATCGGATACCACAAAGATGACATGGAATATAATTTCCTGGATGATTACAATGAAAGAGGTAAATAATGAATTACGGATTTGAGACACGATGTATACACGGAAACGGAACAGATGAAAAGACACATTCTTACGGTTCAGTAGCAGTACCGATCTACCAGGCAGCGACATTTGCCCATCCTGGTATTGGACAGTCTACCGGATATGACTATACGAGAGAGAGCAACCCGACAAGAACAGAGCTTGAGCATACGATGTCGGCACTGGAAGGTGCGGTAGATACTGTAGCATGCGCAAACGGTATGGCTGCGGTAGGTCTTTGCCTGGAGTTATTCGACCGCGGGGATCATATTCTTTGTACAGATGATCTATATGGCGGTTCTGTCAGAATGTTTGAATCTGTCGGCGGGAAGAGGGGATTGGAGTTCTCTTATGTAGATACTGCAGATGCAGATCTTGTAGAAGCAGGTATCCGGGAGAATACAAAAGCACTTTATATCGAGACACCAAGTAACCCGACCATGCGTGTCACAGATCTCAGAAAGATGA
>OLVU01001139.1_pt1 | contig 18934 bp, 23 predicted proteins | sample 1673321 | NCBI WGS metagenome assembly OLVU01 (sample SAMEA3178942, study PRJEB25190) | human gut metagenome | biome: human gut; feature: human-associated habitat; material: faeces | place: Austria | collected 2013 | reverse complement strand
TGGCGAAAACCACCCCGATTCATGAGTTCATGCTCTACGATATGAAATCCAAACCAGAATATGAAGCCAACATCGTAGCAGCAGAAATCCTGATGGACAGCGATGAAGTCCTTCGCTACATCTATGAGTATGGATACACAGCTGAGCAGATCGCCAGTGCGATGTCCACCGACATCAATCTGGTTGCGCTGAAGGTGGCGCACCTGGCCACACTTGGATATAATCTGCACGCGCTGGAACATAAAAGCAACTTTTTGAAATAATGTACCTTCGAGGAGCCTGGACTGGCTCCTCTCTTTTTTGTTGCAAATTGTGCAGATGACGTCTGCACAATTATCAGCCTAACATCTGCATATGATAGAGATTCACTTTTTCCTCGAACGGCAGTCCCGGATCAATGCCGACTTCTTCCCACATCACACCGAACGGTGCGCCGCCATCTGTGTATCCAGCGATAAAGGCAAAACGATCATCGCAGTCCTCATACAGTTCTGCCAGACGTTCCCTCTCTTTCGCTTCCCGCTCCATTCTCCGCTGCCGAAGCCGCTGCTCTTCAGCCTGTTTTATCTGGTCGAGCTGTTCCTGTGTATAATTGACCCCCAGCTCCTGCAAATCTTTAGCGGCAGTCACAGCATCCACATGAAAGCGTTCCCGGTAATGCTTGTTCATCTTTTTCGGTGAACCGGTATAGGTGAGCAGCCACTGCTTGCCTTTTCGGAGGCGTGCTTCCTTTCGCTCAGCCTTCGTCAATTTCTTTTTCTTTGCCATTTGCGGAATCTCCCGGATTTTTTCCTGATGACTTTAAGTTGCGCTTTTTCGGTGCTGTCAGCTCATAGCTCAAAGAAAGCAGATCTTTGATAGCATCATCCAGTTCCGGCTTGCCAAGCTGAATACTGAGCCATTTTTCCTTGTTCATGTGATAGGCCAGAAAATAGCCTTTCTGCCCGCGAAGAGAGCCAATCAGTAGCAGATCGCTTTTCACATTAAGGACATCAACGATGCCTGCCTCCGGCAGTCCCAACTTATCAGTTGATACTTCCAGAACTACACCATACCATTTATTATTGTCGTTGTGCCGCAACACAGCATTCCAGTCATGCCTGGGATATTCCGGCTCTGTGCCGTACTGCTGGTGTATCCATGTAAATAATTCTTGTCGCGTCATTCCACATTGCAAGTGAAGTCAATCTATGTTGTACTTCCCACTGCATCCTCCATTTCCACAGAATTCGCAGCCATAAAAGCACGGTACGACGAGCAACAGGCAAAACATAATGCACATGAGTATATGTACCCTGTGCGAAAAATCATCTGTAAGGGCTGCGGAAAAACGTTTTATACAATTGTCAAATCGAAAAAATATTGTGACTACTACACGTGCGGAAAACTTGGCAACTGGAAACGCCAGCGACAGAAGCGGCTTGCACAGCGCACCGGCCTTGTTTGCAGGTGTTGTGGCAAAACATTTACGCCTAAACGCAAAGATGCTGTCTATTGTAGTAATGCCTGCCGTCAGAAATCCTACCGCCAGAGCGTTACGGATAAATCATGCGATCAAAAAAGACACATGGTAGAGCCGTAACGAAATTTCAAAACGATTCTGCTTAGCAGCAAACGGACATTCTGTCCATTTACCACAACCGTAACGATAGCACCACGACTGCCGATGTTATCATTTTGGAGACATCGTATCTTGAAGCTGCCAAGCCTGAGCTTGAAAAATACGATGTTTTGACAAAGCAAATCAAGGCTGCTATCAAAACGCGGAAAGAGTTACAGGCCGAGAAAAAGGCAACGCCAATTCTTAATGTTTTGAAGCATCGTGAGCTGACCAGCCGCATCGAGGATTTGACGGAACAGCTCGAAGATTTGCGCTCGGAGCGGGCAATAATCCTCATGTATCTTGACTGTGAAGAAAGTAGGGATACCGCCGAAGTCAAGAAAAGGTGTACTGCCGCAGAGACGATGCTTGAAAAGCTCGAAGTCAGCGAGGCAAAGTATTCTTATGCGCTGGATGATGCAAAAAACGCTTTTGCCGACTTACAGGAACAGGCGAAAGATTTGGACGCAGGAGAGTTATATGAAGCAAGGCTGGCTATTCGCAACGAGAAAGAATAGAACGCTGTTCAGCAACTGCAAAAGGCGTATGGAGAACAGTTTACTCCTGCTACAATGCTTCATGGCAGGCGTGATGTTGAAAAAGTTCTCAATGAAAGAGCCGAACCGCCGCAGTCTGTTCAGGAAGAAAAACGCAATCGTCAAGCAATGGCTGAAGATCCGCCGAGGCAAATACCCAAACGCAATGAAATAGAGTTATGAACCACAAACAGGCCGAGTATACGTTGATTTCGTTCTCGGCCGGCTTTCTTTTATATTTGATGTTTACAAGTGCAAACATCGCAAACAGACAAAAGATTTTGAATCCCCCAAGACTATAGCATAGCGAAAAGAACATACAAAAAATTGAAGCATATTAATAACAATTCTTACAACATTGATAAAACAATTTGATGCGGAAAAGTTAAAGTTTTCTGAAATTTGTATTTGCTGCAACACAGCAAGTTATTAAAACGCACAAAACCCCCGCTCCACAAAAAACGAGACGGTATTCAAGTGCTTGAGTGCCGACTACATTAATAATAAGTCCAAGATTTGATTGCAACAGCTTCGGTAAAACAATGTCAACAAGCGGGCCTACGACAACGTATGACAAAGGAACAAAACACCTTGCAATCATGGAACGCGATGCAAACACACGCCCCTGAAGAATCCGTGGTGTTTCCTGCATCCACAATGTGCCGGCAACCGTATTCAAAATTGGCGTAACAAATGAAAAGGAAAATCTTCCGATTGCAACAATGCAAGTAATATGTGTGAACCCCATAAGTTGCAAAGCTATGCCAGCAACCAAGCCACCAATAACGATCGTTTTATAAGTAAAATGTATTTTCTTTGAAAATGTAACAACCAAACTTCCGCATAAAATCCCGAATCCACCACAAGCCTTAATAATGCCTAGGTCAAATGTATTCCCAAGTGTCAAGCCGAAAGGCTCTATTAATGAGGTTGCGAGATTAAACGTAAAGTTTAAAATAGTAAAGTAAATCAAAAGTACACGTAAACTTCCTTGAGAAAAAATAAATTTGAATCCAAGCAAAATTTCTCTTTTTGTATTTCGTTTCTTCTGATTTTCGTTGTCCATTGAAAACTTGCTTGAATCTATCGTAACAAGAATTACTAAAGAAACAAGATAGCTTATTAAATCAATTATTATAATCCCATTTAGTCCAATTAATGGATAGAGCATTCCGGCAACAATCGGGGAAGCAATACTATCCAATGAATCAATAATCTGACTCATGCCGTTAGCAGTTTTTACTTCATCAGGAGAAACCAAAGTTGTAATTGATGCTTGATATGCATTATTATCAAAGAAATTTGCACAAGAATCAAGAAAGGTAAAAACACAAAGAACAAAATAATTGAATTCATAATAACTGACGCAAATATAGATAAACACACTTATCAAAGCGGCAATGGAGTCGGCGCAAATAATGATAGCCTTACGATTGTATTTGTCACATAAATAACCACTGAAAGGTGCTAAAAATATCGCTGGTAATATAGAGAAAAGGAGAATCAAAACCATTGGGGTCGCTTTTCCTGTGACCGTGTAAACCCAGACACTTACCCCAAATGACGTTAATCCTGTCCCCAAAATGGAAATCAATCTTGCAAACCAAACTTTCCTATAAGACGAATTGATATTCATAACTATTATGCCCTTCCGCCATCAAATGGGATGTGCTTCATCACAATCTCAAATATAAAATCACAAATGCATTTAATACATTCGGAATCAATTGAACCAGTTTCATTACGAAAGGAATGATCAATGCTAAAGACTTCCTTATGAATTATATCACTTTCAGTAGAACTAATTGAATCGAAAAAAAACAGATGTTGTTTAAAGTCGATTGCGCAATCTCGACTTCCTATAAGCAAAAGTAATGGCAAAGAGATGCTTTTGCATCCACTTAAGAAATCAATTTCAGACAGCTCATGGTAATAATTTGTATCATGCCCTGCAAATAGTCCATGTTCAACATATGTACTATACTGAGGATTTTGCTTCACGATATCATTAATGGAGTGCTTTCCATCAAGAACAATTTCAATAAAGGAATCAAATGTCCGCGCATTATACATTATTTTGTCTTTTGGTATTCCCCTTAATATATCTTGCCGAATTTTATTTTTGACAAAGTAATCCTTCGGGCCAAAAATCATTGTATCAAAAATAATTGCAGCCAATACGCTCTCTCTATTTCGATTAACTAAAGACGGAACCATTAGAGCACCAATGCTGTATCCAAAAAGAATCAGTTTTTTCCCAGAGGCAACAACATGATGCATGGCAGCGTCGTATAAGTCAATTATGTCGTTGAAACCATATTTACCACATTTATATCCGTCACTATCACCGTTCCCAAATAGTTCGACCCTTACCGTAGGAATCCCAAAATTGCTCAAGCTATACATTAAATCTCGATACGTGTTTTTACTCAATAATGGAGTATCAATTGTTGAGCAATCAATGCCTTGCAATAAAAAAAGGACAAAATCATTATCGTTAGGTTTTGTAATCAGAAGTTCTATAAACAAATTTTTGTATATAAATGAATCATATTCAATGTCAAAAAGACTTGAAGATTCACGAGGATATTCGTATAAGATGCAATTATGTGAGATGTACTTTTCGTTTCTAACCACAGTAATATCCAGCGAATCCCCCGCATGGTACTTTTTTATTATTGCTTCCAATTGATACATCGATTCTATCGGTTCGTTTTGGATAGAATAAATTGTATCTTCTTGCTTGAAGAAAGAGGCATTCAAATAAACCTCCTTTACTTTTACATTTTGTTTTTCAGCTTTGAATGTGCATCCCAAAAAGCCGCGTCTGTGATGGTTAATTGTCTTCATGTATGACTATTACACCTTCATTAATAAAATAGCGAAAAATCTCTACACTAAAATCCTGAATGTCAAAATCCGATTTTTTGAAATAATGATTTTTCTCAAAAAATTCAGACATTTCATCCGAAAGCGTATAAAACGAGTTTTTCGATGCATCAACGAGATAGTTAAACACTCTGTCAGATATTTCGCCGGTACCCAGAATGAATTTACCATGAAAAATATTACAAGATGGATTCATTGAATAAAGTGCATCTTCTACAATGTCACATGGTTCATTATCGTTTCTCCGCAATGGCAGAAACAAAAGATGATTCCTGGATAACAACTCATAGTCAAAGTATCTTTTCAGATTTTTATCTCTGTATACATAGTCAGTTATATCATGGGCCTGTAATGGAGTTATTCCATTGGAAACACTATAATTATCATATAGGCACAATTCTCCGTTTCGATGAATTATCTTTACTCCAAACAAATTTGCATCTTGATATACAGGAATGTTTTTAAGCAACACAAAAGTACCCATTGCAATATGTTGGATTGAGTCACTATATTTTTGCAATAATTCTATGGTTTCAATTGCATCCGCATAAGTTTCGCCAGGAAACCCAAAAAAGAACATTGGCATAGTTTTGATTTTAAGCTCTCTGCAATAATCAAAAATCTGTGATATGCGTTCTTTGTTTGTCCCTTTTTGCATTTTGCCTAGGATTTTGTCACTGCCCGATTCGAGGCCAAAAAACATCAAAGAGCAACCGCCCTTTTTAATTTCACTCAAATATGAATAATTGAGAAAAGAATCAAAACGGAATTCGGAGTACCAATGAAACGACAATCCGCTTTCATATATTCTCTTTGCGATAATTTTTCCAATCCAAGCTGTCATGGCTTCATCGACAAAATAAAAATTTTCTACACCATAAATTTTATAAAGCCTGTACAAATCATCAAAAACATAATTACCTAAATCGATATCATTTTGTGCGTATCTTTTTACACATATATCTTTGTAAGATTGATATCCACAAAAGCTGCACTTTCCCCAATAACAGCCAATTGACATGGCGTATGGTAATATATTATGAGGAACGAGATATCTTTGCAATGAATAATCAGAAAAGTCCGGCAGAGCCCTTTTGATTTGTGGAAGGGGAAGATTGTTATGGATGAATGAATGCCCATTACTACGCATACACCCAGGAATATAATCTAGGGTGTCGTATTCTATTATATTATTCCATGGATACTCACCGGCATAAATTATCAATGCATCAGAATATTCAGCAAAGATATTTAATGCGCTTATTTTATTTGCATATGCTGGAAACAGCGAACCGCCAAAAATTATTTTCACACGAGAAAAGGCTTTCTTTATTAATGCTGCCAAAGTAATTGCAGGGATAATTTGACCAGAATAATTTACAGATATTCCAACATATTGTGTATCGTCTTGAATAATTAAAGGCAATATACTATGATAAAATTCAATCAGCGGGTTCTGCTCGCGATAGTTAATATATGACTTTATAGCATCGGAACAATCTTCACCTTTCTGAAATAATATTACAGCAGAAGAAATCGATGTAGGATAAAATCTTGATCCAAACAACTTCAGTGAACGTTCGATGATGGATGAATAAATTTCATATTTTGAATATTTGTAATAGGTTTCTTCCTTTTTTAAAGCAGAAATCGCTTCATCTATATGCGAACATAAGTACTCTCCATTTAGTAAGCACTCGAGAAGCAATTGTCTATAGCTATCAGTCAATTCTTCGCCAGAAAAGAACAAACGATTTTCATCATATTGAATGCTGCGCCTCAATTGTTTGGTATTTACTGCATAGTAAAAAAACTCCAAATTAAGATCATAACACTTAACGTTTATTATTCCATGTTCCTTCAAATACCCTTTAATTGAAGAAATGCCCAATGGCGGCATACAGTAATCCGCCATTGGGAGTGAAACCAATGAAGCCTTCATACTTTAATCACCATCTTTGCTCCATAATATGCATACAATAATTGTTATTATTAATGTGGCCTGATGTATTGTATGCTAATGATGTGCATCCTCCTCTGCATATGTTGGCATATACACATTTTGAACAATATCCGCCAAGACTTTCCGAATTAAAGTTCCTATTATAATTAAAGCTTTTTTTATCTGTCCAGATATCCTTTAAAGAACGTTCTCGTATATTCCCCTCAATAAAACGTTCGTTTTGAAGCGACAAGCATCCTTTTACGTCACCATTTGATTCTATTGCAACCGCTTTACATCCGGCCATGCATCCTAAATATACTCTTTCACCATTTGTACTTGAGTTGTTTCTCATAATCAATTCATCCTGAGAGCAATAACCGATAGAGTCAGCAATTGTAAGTTGTATTTGGTTTCGTTGTTTGGCCTCAAGAATAAACTTTTTGACATCAAGAAGTTGATTCGGCTCAATTACAAACTCCATATGCTCACTTAGCTTGCCCATTGGTATACCGAGTTGCAGCTGCCAGAACGACACCCCTTTTGTTGATATTGTTTTTTCGATTTCTGGCAGAAGCGGAAGATTTCCTTTCATAATTGTTGTAATTATGTTGACTTGCACGCCTTCTTTTTTCAATGATGCTATGGCTTTTAGTACATTTTTAAATGCCATTTGACTTCCCCTTAACTCGTTATGGTATGTTTCTGGCCCATCCAAGCTTAAAGCCACTAAAGCTATTCCACATTTTTTAATTTTATGCGCCATTTCATCATCAATAATCATCCCATTCGATATCATTGAAACATAAAAATTGCGGTCGCTTGCATATTTTGCCACCTCTTCCCAATTTTCATATAGTAGAGGCTCACCTCCGACAAGACCTATTCGTTTTCCTCCCAAGCCTTTTAAATCATCAATTGCGGAATAAAATTCTGTAAGACTTAGTGGTTCACCTTTCCTGCTCTTTTTATATGCATTCAAACTCGAGCCGCAGTGTTTGCAATTTAGATTGCATTTAAAGCACAATTCAATTAATGCACTTTCTGGAACATATTTAAATTTATCTACAATTGGTTCGTACATTTTTCCCTCCTGTATGAACGACTTTCATTATATAAAAACAGAGGCATCTTACAACAGCAAGATGCCTCCTTTCTTGTATATTACTAGTCACCTATACAACTAATTCTCGTCCGCCTTGTTCGCCTCATTCGCTTCTTGATCACCAGCACCATAAACCATTATGTCTATTTTTTCGTATTTGGGGCCCTTAAAAGAACCTTTTTTCAAATCGGTTTCAACTTCGCGGTAAATTTCATCAAGACTCTTTTTATTGTTTTCCATAGCAAGCCCTCCTTCTGATCTCTCCTGCATCGTAACAGACTCTTTTTGTGTGTAAATAAAGTCAACATATTCTCTCGCTGACCATTCACCCTCTATATCATATCATGCTATCAACAATCTGTCCATTGGCATTTAATACACTTGTCATTTGACGACCTTGTGCATATTGTACAAGGTTTTGCGGGAGCCGTGATTGATATTTGCATTGAGCAGCAGTTGCATACAAGGTCTCTATGTTCGCGCATCGAATTTTTCAAATTTCCAATTGTTATCGACTCAGGGACTGTTAATTTTAGTTATATGTTGTATTATGTAACCTTTGCAAATCAAATTATCTGTACCTTTTCATTAGTATTGAAATCTCCCTTAGTAAAATTTGCAAGATTGTTGTCAGTCTATCTATAGCAGTCCGATCAAATAAAGTTACAACTTGACAAAAGGTGTAAGATTGAGTCAAAGAGGCGATTCAAATGTTGCACAATGAAGCAAGAAAACTTCTGATTCAGGCATTGGAAAAAACACACAATGCAAGAGAAGTCGCTGAAAACTTCTCTGTCAATCGAGGCACGGTACAACTCTCCTTTCAGGGCAGTTTCGCTTCTTCGCAAAAATAACAGGCGCGTTGTTGACACGGGTAACGGTTGTGCCGACCCAACCAATCAAAACATTGAATCTTTTACGAAGCGAACGGACGGTCTACGCTGTTAGTAATTCCTGAATGGAAACCAAGCAAGCAGTTTTGCCACTTTCAGCCCCAGTTAGTACTTCAATATTACTATGTTTTGGAAATCGGCACAACCATATAACCGTCTGTGATGAAACTATTTTTGTTTCATCGATGACATTGTACCAGCCAGCAAGCAGTGCAGACGTATATACATCTGCTTATTTTGCGTTGCAAAATGCTTGTTGGGGAAGTGCCCCAAGCTCCTTTGAACTGTGCTACGCACAGGCTGCGCGTTTTGTAAAACGCTTTATAAACAAATAATGGACAGGATTATGTGACGAGTGCTCAAAATCCTGTCCATTATTTTATATTCGTCTTTGGATGAGGACACAATTACATAATGGGAAAGTATTTTGGAACCGATGGTAAACGCTCAATACCTCGCATTGATACAAAGAGACCAGTTCGGTAAAATGCCGAACTGGTCTCTTTGTAGACTGCGCTTTAATCAAGACGAAAAGAAAAGTTGTCTTTCATAAAAGAGCATCAAATGCTGTAATAATTGTTGGCAGCATTTGCACTGCACCCAGGCATATCAATAATGATCTCCTCGGGTTCCGTTTCACAGGAATTGTCGCAGTTGCAAATCTTTTCGGAATCCATCAAATCACCTCCTTTGCAGCAAAACTAAAAGCGAAATCGCCTTTTGTCTAATCATGCGGTCAAGAATTCGGTTTTTGGCAATAAATTTTGATTAACCCGGGAACTACATTTTCAAAATAGCTCTTTTCACAGCGTTCCTCATAAATACAACCCCCATAACAAATTGGCAAATATGTACATTCGCGGCATCTGGCGCGTATAGGAATGAAAGGTTTCTGATTTTGCAGATTTAAACATCCAAATTTTGAGTCAAAATTTCCATTACACCTATATAACGTCCCATATGCATCAATTCCATAATTGTTTGTTCGTTTCCCCATACATATAATTCCGTGATCAAAAGATATTTTAGTGCTCTGGTATGCACCTTTATTCGATAATATGGTCGCGTTGGTCAAAATCAAATTTGCCTTCTCCTCTGGCGAGTAATCGTTTGGTTCACGAACACATAACGAAAATTCGGGATTTACATTGCTTTCTCTTAGTTCGTCAACAAGTTCTGCAAGACCGAAAACCTTATCATCAACAACAACATTTAGGACTATATTCACCAATTCATGGATTTTTGATAAGTTCGCGACAATGCTGGAATATGTTCCTGAGCCATTCAAGAGCGGACGACGCTGATTGTGACTTATAGCGTTCCCGTCAATGGTGACTTTTACGCTATTCAAGCCAATTGTTTTCCAGAGTTCAAAATCTTCTGATGAAATCAATGTCCCGTTCGTAATAATCGAGAATTTTAAGTTTTCTCCCAAACTTGCATATAATTTAATCGAGATTTTGGTTATCAAATCTTTCCTAAGGAGAGGTTCTCCTCCGTAGTATATTATTTTCAATCGTCTTGACTTCTTGTTCTCCATCAATTTTAAAATGTCTTCGCATATGGTGTCAACATTATCGAATTCACCGAATTGAGTATGCTGTTGTTCTTCATAACAGTATATGCATTTGCAATTACACCTTCTGGTTAATATAAGCATAATAGTCAACTCATCTGAATCGGTTGCCTCATTAATGTAGGACTGAAGGACTTGATTCAGTTCATCAACTCGGCTTGACACGACAAACCCTTTAGATTTCATCTTTCGAAAAAGCACTTCACTCCATTTTTCAGGGTCTCGTTCCTTCACGCAAGCAATTTGTCGAGTATAAAGATTATAAATAAGTATATATCCATTCCGAGGATAATCCTCAATATATATGTTGTATCGAGAACTTTCCATGTTATATCATCTCTTTCAAGCAAAATTGCGATTTTCCAATAAGAGTGTCATCAAGGGCCAATTTGAGAGCACGACACCAAGTACCACAAGTATAGGAGCAGTCTTTGCATTTCTGCACATCACGAAGTTTCTGCATGGCAGGCGAATTCCACAATTCATTCCATTCCGTGTCAAAGACATTCCCGCAGTATAGAAATGAATATGATTTAAGTAATGGACATGGATAGACGTCTCCATTATTATCTATGTATAGTTCTGTCGTACCCGCCTCGCACATGATAAAGCGGCAAGGCAATCCAGTAAAATCATATAATTTCTTGTCGAATTGATATGAAATTTTCATGTCCTCTCTGTACAAATCTCGAAGACGATTCAATGATGAAACCAATAAATATATGCCTTTTTTGTATTGAGAAAATTCACACTGGTTAGCAGACCCAACGGGAATTTTTAAGCCAAACCTAACATTTTTTATATTGTGTTCTTTCAAATAATCCAGCAAATTTTTGTATTCTTCTATTCCTACAGGTTCGAGCATAATGGTTACCACAACTGCGTATCCATTCTTGATTAGCATTTCGGCATTTTCGACGCTGCATTTAACCGATTCCCTATTGTTCCATACTTCGTTTAAGCTTATTTGAAAATCGATATTGTCTTGCGGCCAATGTTGCTCAACGACTTTTTGAAGGAGAGTTCCGTTAGTCAAAATTGTTTGTTTGATTCTGTGAGCATATGCTTTCATTACTACACTATAAAATCCTTTTCGAATCAATGGCTCACCGCCAGTCCAAGTAATGCAAAGTATGTCGTTTTGATTGCATATGTCAACGAGCTCAAGCAATAATTGATCAGACATATCTTCTTTATTTGTGTTATCATTAGCATAACAATAAGGGCAATTCAAATTGCATTTACTCGTCACACGAATATGCGCAAAAATGGGTTTTTGTAATGATTTTATATTTGAATCACACTCTCCAAATTTAGATGCCGTGAAAACTGTTTGCCCCGTACTGAGTTGTCGAAGCCGAAAGATTTCTTTTATGTTGTTATCATAGGTTTCGCGTAGTAGTATAGTTTTCATGGTATGAACCCATCTCCCATAAAATGTTTCTTGGTTCACAAAAGGCGAACCTTATTGCATTCCGAGGTTTTGCCATCAGAAAATACTCTGTAAATCTTATCAAACCGTCCCATCATGGAGTTAGAAACATCGTGGGTGATAACAATTGCCATGCAGGGCAGGCTGAGCAGATTTTGCATCACCTGCTGCGCGGTGTCGGGGTCGAGGCTGGCGGTTATTTCGTCGGCAATTACCAAATCGTATTGCCGCAGTGCCAGGCGTGCGATGCCGATGCGCTGGCATTGACCGCCGGAAAGGTTCTTGCCGCCCTCGCTGATGACGGTGTCAAGACCGTCGGGCAGCGACTTGACCCACGTGGTCAGCCCGGCGTTCTCGACAGCGCGGGCGAGCTGCTCGTCCGAAAAATCCTCCCGCAGGCAGATGTTATTGCGCAGGGTGTCGTTAAAAAGCACAGTCTTTTGCGCGATATAGCCGACACGCCGATAGAGGGCGGTGCGGTCGATATCCCGCACCTCCTGCCCGTTGAAGCGGATGTGCCCGGTGTAGCCGGGGTAATACTGGAACAGTAGCTTCGCCAGCGTCGATTTACCGCAGCCGCTTTCGCCGATCAAGGCAATTTTTTGCCTGTCCTCCGCGCACAGCGAAGCGTCTGTCAGAACGGCATCCGCCGCCGCGGGATAAGTAAAGCCCACATGTTCACATTCCACTTGCGCGATGCGGGCAAGCTCCATGCCGTTTGTCTCGTCGCCACTGTCGGACATAGCGGTTTCCAACCGCTCGCGGATGCCCCTGGAGGATTTGAGCTTTGCGTAATTTTGCGCGATTTGGTTGCACGGCGTGACAACGAAGTTTGCCATGCTGGCAGCGGTAGACATTGTGCCCAGCGTGATCTTACCGTCAAACACCAGCAGCAGACCGATAAGCAAAATCACCGGGAAAATCAGGTTGCTGATCAGGGAGGTGTTCACGATGACCGCGTTCAGGCTCTGTTGGTAAGTACACTCGTTTTCCTCCGCCTGATGTGCCGCCGCCCGATGCCAGGAATCGTAAGCGTCCTCACGTAAAAAGGCACGTATCAGCTCGAAACCGCCCAGCAGTTCTTTGAGTTGCTGGGTATAGGCCGCCATTTGTCTGGAAAAATCGTCGCGCGCCTGCTTGAGCTTGGCGTTCATCCGCCGCGGAAGCACGAGCGGCGGAATCGTCACAAGGAAAACCGCCACCAGCAGCACCGGGCTGATATACAGGTAAAGCACCAGCGCGCAGACCATGATGCCGCCCCAAAACACGAGGTTGAACAGCGACATATAGTAGTCGTCGTATAGGGTGCGCAAATCGGTGGTGAGCAGGGATAAATAGGATGCGTCGCCCTCCTGATTATACTGCGCAACCGAGCGGCGGAGCACGCCGCCCATGATACGCCCGCGTATTTGCTCGACCGCCTCGCAGGCTAATTTTGTAAAGGTGCGGCGGCTGAGCGTCTCAAAGAACCAGCTCAAAAAGGTGATGAGGAACACAAGGCCAAGGTAGGCGAACGCCTCCTGCTTTGATTTCGAGTCGATGAGCCATTTGAGCTGGAAGCTCTTGAGCGGCGCGAAAAACGACACGCAAACCGTAAACACGCCAAACAGCGCGACACGCCCGATGTTCTGCTTGAAATAATCATTTACCTGATGACGCATTTTCATCTCCACTTTACCTTGTCCGTAATTATTTTGAAACAAAGCCTCTTGCTGTGTATTGAAATCTCTACCTTTCTTAGTTAGGTCAAGTGTATCACAAATGATTCTACAATTCAACTTTTTTTTGTGCTGTATGTCAACATTATAGTAACACTAAGGATATACTATATTGTGGGTTTGTCAATGATGTGTTACACAGAAGACAGATTCCTGTATTTAGCAAGATATTCGTTCGGAGAGAGCCAACCTAAAGGACGAATCGGGAAACGATTGTACTTGTATCGATGAATTTTTAATTGCGCTTTGAAGTCCTCAGATGAGTAGAATTTGTGGTCAGCATAGAAGTATTCGTTATCCTTGCGGTGGGAACGCTCGACCTTGCCATTGTGCCTTGGCGTGTAGGGACGAATGAGCTTATGGCGGATGCCAGCCTGTTCGAGACGCGTCTCGAACAGGCTGGGACCGTTGTCGCCGGGGAGCAGACGTTTGGTGAACTCAGTGCCATTGTCCGTCTGAACGCAAAGAATCTTGAACGGCGCAGCCTTGATCAGGTGTTCCAGAAACTGGGCGGAGGAATAGGTGCTATGCTCCTGAAAGGCTTCCAGATACCGCCAACGGGAGAATTCGTCAATGGCAGTATACTGGTAAAACTTCTCACCTGCGGCGTTTCCGACGATGCAGGACTCTGGAACAAATTTCACATCGATTTGAACACGCTCGCCCGGAAAGTGCATCTTTTCGTAAGGTTTTGGGATGTACTTGGGGTTTGGAAGCTTAACAGTCAGTTGTCCCTGACGGCGCAAAACTCGATACAGCCCTGTAATGGAATGTTTATAGCCTTTCTGACGCAGTTTTACCCAGAGTACGACCAGACCGGTATTGGGATTTCGTCTGCGGAAGTTGGTGATCTGTTGAAGTTCTGCTTCAGTGTGTTGGTTCGGATGGTGGTGCGGTCGGTGTGATCTATTGGCAAGAGATTGAATATCGCCGTTGTATCTGCGTTTCCAGCGATAGATATACTGACGATTCACGTTGTACTTGATTGCTGCCTGTGTGACCCCGTGCTTCTCTGCATAGCTTAAAAGGGATTGACGGAACTTCATGGTTTGTGTTACAGTATTCATGGCGAATGCGTTGTCCTTTCTGTGCGTGTTTTGTGTAGCAACTTAACTATAACACAGGACGACCCATTCGTCTTTCTTTTTATTCGACTTTGTAACACATCTATTGTAATCCTACAAATTTCTGTCTGCATTCGAAATTTTAACTGTTGACTTTTCTCCTCAATTTCGATATGCTGTTCTTGCTTTATCCGTTTCATTTTTGCACTGTTAACGTTAAAGCAAAAGACCAGAGTTGTAAAGCCTTTTGGCTAAATAACTCTGGTCTTTTTGTTGGGCTTGTGCAACAGCCCCTTTGCACTATTCTATTTCTTCTGCATCATCCAGCTCATCACAAATGTGCGTGTACCCAAAGCACTTCATATTGCTGCTGGGCAAGTGCTTTGACCTCAGTGCGGCGATCATGCGTCCTGCGCCTTAACCAATCTTTTTGTTCTTTGGAAAGCTGCCACGGAAGATTCAGCAGCCGGTTGACCGCCAGCATCTCAGCTTTCTTTTCCGGTGGCAGAGCAGAACAGGTTTGCAGATGTGGGCGGCATGACCTTTGCCAGAGAATTTCTCATTTGACTTATACTCGCTGCAGATTTTGCAGTAATGTCCGTGCTTTTTCATACTGGCCTCAGTCCCTTTCAGCTCCGGGCTTATTCTGCCTATCGCTGCATTTCCAGAGTGCCATCGGATGCTGGCCGATGCGCGAGAGAATATCTGCGTCTTGGAAAAGCAGCTCCGGGCGGTATTCCTGCTGGCCAAACGAAGTCCAGAAGGAAAGCTCCCGTTCGTCCGGTATCAGCAGTTTTTCCAGATAGGCGATGACCTGTTCATGCGCTTGCTGCGCATCGAACCAAGTGCCACGACGCAATACCGGGATAAGGTCGGTTTTGACACGCTGCTGGGACACCGAGGCGATCTGCTCAAAATGGAATCGGTCTGGAACGTTGTCCGAGCCAATGGTGCTATAAAACATGACACACTTTTTCAGCATGGGTTCCTGCGATTCGTCAAACAATCCATACTCCATCATTGTATGTATATCATAGAGGTCACGGGGAGCTGCACGGTTAAGAAGTGCAACGATCTTTGAACCGTAGATTTCCAGCGGATCGACGCTCAAAGCAGTAAGCTCCTGCTCCAGCCAAGGCAGATTGACCGTCCTGCGCACCGGCGCTAACACATGGCAGCGAAGCATATAATTGATCTCGATTTTGAGGTTGTCTTTCATCCCACCAGCATTTTGGTACTCATAAACAAAGGAGTCCAGCGCATGATACGTTTTGGATTTCTGGCTCAGATGATACCCTGCGGCGGCCATGTATTTACTGATCCGTTCCGTGATCTGCTTCCTTATGCGAGCATTTCCTCACGGGGAACATTTTCAGAAAAGTCCATGTCGATGTCAACGGACAGCCGTGGCAAATTGAAGATAGTCAGGTTAATGGCCGTTCCGCCTTTCAGCGCCAGCGCGTTGGAAAGTAGCACATCCTTTTGAATAAAATCCAGCACATCGGCCAGACGGCAGACCTTTTCAAAGGTATCGCGGACAAAGCCCAATTCACGGGCTTTCTTGCCCAAAGTCATTCTGTCAAATTGCATCATAGTCTGTTACCCCTTTATCTATCGTGTGCATCAGATTTTTCGGTGCATACAGCTTCCATTCCTCGTGCCAGATGAAGCCTTGGCTCTCGCTTGATAAATAGGATTTTCCTTTCGGGAGGTGCGATTTGCACATGGCGAAAAAACTATCCGAGAGGCCGAGACCGCCTGCAAAGGTGGACAGGATATAGCCCGTTTTTTGATAGAGGAAGCCGCTTTCATACTCCGCAAGGCAGGCCAAAAGCGTTGCTTCATCCAGCGTGGGGATTAGCGCAAGGCAGCGCAAAAGTTCTTCCAGCCCACCGATTTTCTCAAACAGATTGACAGAATCAATCACCGTCCGCTCCAGCGTTGTGACACGGGTGCCGTTTATTTCGGTGATACCGCCAGTAATGCGAGGAGCAATCCGCCGGTATGTCACGCCGTCGTATTCAAAATCCCGGAACCGGCTCTCGCTGGTCACTTGCGTTTCGTAAAAGACCTGATTGCTGTAACCGTAAAACTCGAACGCGCTGTGATACGACACAGCGGCATCGTTACTGATGTGAGAGGCGATTACATAGCGGTTGGCAATGGGCTGTTGGTTTTCCAGACTGATGGCAACATACAAATCCCGCTTTACGCGCTCGATGTATCCTTTCTTTTGATACTCACGGCAAAGCCATTTGGCCGCAGCTTCGCTGCCGGTGATCTGCTCCAGATCGTTTTTGCTGAAGCAGCCTAATTCCAGCAGCTTCTCATAGTGCTTCATAATGCTCACCTCTCTAATATTCGTAGACATTATAGCACGGAAAGATAGTTTTTGCAACCTCTTTGAGTAAAAGCAAAAACGAAATTTATAAAAAAGCAAGCCGAGGCGTTCGCCCCGGCTTGCGCTTTAGCTATGGATGAAGTTTTTCATGGCTGCGTTTGCGCCTTGCAGCTTGCCAAGCCCCTGCACAGCTGATATGCTCCCCATAGAGTAGACACTCGAAATAACAAAAATTCGAGACTACACTATGGGGAGCATTATTATGTCAAAACGGACACCAGAAGAGATCATCCATTCAGTGAAGCGATATCAACAGGGAGAAACAAGTCAGGGAGCAGAAGCGAAACGGTTAGGAGTAAGCAAACAGGCATTTCAGGATTGGGTTAGAATATATGAAACCTATGGGGAAAGCGGGTTTTTGCGTACAGAGAACCGACGATATTCAAAGGAACTAAAACTATCTGCTGTACAAGCCTACCTTAACGGAGAAGGAAGTCACGCAGCAATCTGTACAAAGTACGGAATTTCATCAAGAACACAGTTGCAAAACTGGATTAAGATGTATAATGGTCATAAGGAATTACGGCCCAGCAGAGACCGAGGGAGTGATATCTATATGACCAAAGGACGGACTACGACATACGAAGAACGGATTGAAATTGTCAGCTACTGCATCGAGCATGGAAATGACTACCATGCCACGATTGAGAAGTTTTTGCAGAATAATGATTCAATGCGATATGGATATACACGAGATTATAAACAGGATATATCGGATGCCGGAGGCTTCAGCGGATAAGGTGGTCAAACATCTGTCAAAAATCACATATCCCAAAGGTTATCATATATTGGAGGCTGGCAAGACTGAAACGAATATCTTTTTCATCGAGAAAGGGATTGCTAGAGCTTATATTCCCGTAGACGGGAAAAGAGGTAACGTTCTGGATTGGGAAAGAAGGGTCAACCATTATCTCATTGAAAAGCTATGTAAATAATCAACAAGGGTATGAGTCAATGGAACTGATGGAAAACTCGGTGTTGTATCTATTAAAGCGCAAAGACTTACACGAATTATTCAAGGAAGATATCCATATTGCCAACTGGGGGCGCAAGTTTGCCGAATCAGAGTTCCTGCAAACAGAGGAAAGACTTATTTCTCTCTTATTCACCACCACGTCCGAACGGTATATGAAGCTGATACAAAATAATCCGGAGCTATTACAGAGAATACCATTGGAATGTCTTGCTTCTTATCTGGGAATAACTCTGGTAAGTTTAAGCCGGATAAGGGCGAAATTGAAACGGGTACTTTGAGATAGAAACATATTTTTCAAAAGCGAACAGAAAGTGATATAGTTGTGTTTTGAATGAATCAAAAGAGAGAAGTCATGAATATCGAAGATTATAGAGAATATTGCCTGTCAGTCAAAGGAGCAACAGAATGTATGCCGTTTGATGAACATACTTTGGTTTTCAAGGTTATGGATAAAATGTTCACTTTTGCTACATTACGTCCTAAAAACGGAAGATTCTGGGCGGATATGAAATGTAATCCTGATAAATCAGAAGAGCTCATAGAACAATACGAAGACATTTTTTGGGGACCTTTTTCGGATAAGAAACATTGGATAACCGTATACTTAGAGGGAGATGTGCCCGACAAACTTATCAAAGAACTGATTAATCATTCGGTAGAAGAAGTCATCAAGAAGTTGTCCAAGAAAAAACAGGAAGAATATTATAGAATATGCGAAAGATACAGAATGCCATAAACTCTCGTTGGCGGTTGTGTAAATTAAACTGTGTCATGCTCTATTCTCATTCAATCTCATCGGTCG
>OLVU01001109.1_pt1 | contig 19285 bp, 14 predicted proteins | sample 1673321 | NCBI WGS metagenome assembly OLVU01 (sample SAMEA3178942, study PRJEB25190) | human gut metagenome | biome: human gut; feature: human-associated habitat; material: faeces | place: Austria | collected 2013 | reverse complement strand
GCATAAATTCTGTGCATCGCGAAGCGTGTTGCTGTGAACGGAGTGAACAGTAACATCATCAATCCATATGGTTCTTTTTTTCGCATCATATTTTCTTGTAAAACAGACAGTATCGCGGTATAATATGGGTATATAATTTTAGCAGGCTAATCACTTGTTATGCTTGATAAAGGAGGCCGAAAATGAGTAAAAACAAGCACAAATTTCTTACATTTGCTGCTCTGATGACCGGCGCAACTGTTGCTGTTCATTTCATTAACCACACGATTGCTACTGCTGCACAATTAAAACAGATGCTCCACATTTCTAATGACAATTACTTTGAATGGCGCTTTGGGAACATTTATTATACCAAAAAGGGAACTGGGTCACCGATTCTTTTGATTCATGACACTTTACCTGGAGCTTCCGGGTATGAATGGAGCAAAATTGAAGACGAACTGGCAATTGACCATACCGTATATACTGTTGATTTGTTAGGATGCGGACGTTCGGACAAATCCAGCATTACCTATACAAATTTTGTTTATGTTCAGATGATCAGTGATTTTATCAAAAAAATAATTGGTCAGAAAACAGATGTGATTGCAAGTGGTTTTTCAGGCTCTTTTGTTACTATGGCCTGTCACAATGAGAAAGAACTTTTTAACAAAATCATGCTGGTAAATCCGCCCAGCCTGACTCAATTAAAACAGATGCCAAACAGAAAGGACCGCCTGTTAAAAGCAGCTCTGGAAATTCCGATTTTCGGAACTCTGGTTTATCATATGATCGTATCACGTGATAATATAAATAATCTTTTTATCGAGAAGATGTATTATAATCCATTCCATGTGGATAATCAAATGGCAGATGCTTATTATGAAGCAGCTCATAAAGGTGGATATTATACCAGATTTTTGTACTCCAGTCTTGCAGCTAAGTATATAAATATAAATATCTGTCATGCACTTAAGGCACTGGATAACAGTATTTATATTGTTGAAGGTGAAACAGAGCCAAACGGAAAGGCTGTCACTGATGATTATTGTGCCTCCAACCCGGCTATTGAAGTTTCTGTTCTCAAAGAAACAAAACATCTTCCACATGTTGAAGCACCTGAAGCGTTTCTTGAACAGGTTAAAATCTTCTTTTAAGCCTTATATTTAAGCCAGAATGAGTCGACGAGTTGATTTTGAGACAGTTTTGAAGGATAAATTTTTTTATTTCAAGTCGGAAGAAGGCGACGTTGCGGTGACTACAGCAACCGAATTCGGACAAAATATACCGCAAAGTGGGGCGTGCAGATTGTGGGAATGATTTTTCAAACACGCTCTAATACAACCAAAAGTGAGACAGGCATATGGAAGAAATTCTATATGCCTGCCTCACTTTTTTATAGATTCGTTTATTTTTTTACTCTTCTGTACTGTCCGTTTCCTGAGAATCTGTATTCTCCTCTTCGGATGTATCAGAATCGTTTGTTGTGCCGGCTATTTCAGATGTGCTGTCATCGGACTCTTCTATGATCTCACCCGACGTATCTGTTGAATCTGATTTAGTATCATCTGTTGTTGCTTCGTCTGAATCTGTCTTATCTGAACTATCTTCTTCTGTTCCAACAACTGATTCAAATGCTGTGAACAGTTCTTTTACATTCATCTTATTTACGAGATATACTTTATTATCCACCACTGCCGCATAATAGTTTGTATCGTAGCTATAGTATGCAACTTCCTGTGTATCACCGTCTTCTTCTGTAAATATAGCTGTCAGTTCTGCATCACCGTCAGGTTCATATTTATCTGTCAGACGTTTCTGAGCCGTCATGTTGATCAGTTTATTGTAGAATGTTGTAAATGTTGTTTCATCCAGATCAGAACCATTCAGTTTATAGGTAACTGTTTCTGTATCGTTTCCATCATCATCTGTGGATGTTTCACGTGAAACATTTACTTTATAATCACTGCCCTGATAATTTACTTTGAGGCTTCCGAGGCTGTTTAAAGATACATAACTTACTGTCATATCCCAGAAGTCTTCTTCTGATTTATCTGTTAGCGCGGACAGAGTATCCGTTGACATCGTATAGACTTCATTGCTGTCATTTACCATGACATATCTGCTGCTGTCATCTGTTTCATTTCCAACAAGAATTGTAAGCTGCTTATCTGCCATCTTAGTTTCTTCTTCCGAAGAATCCTCATTGTCTGATGCACTGTCTGAGTTTTCTGATGTTTCATCTTCTGCTTCTTCACCGTCAGTATCTTCAGCCTCAGATGTTTCATCCGTAGTTTCACTTACACTTTCGTCTGATTCTGTATCCTGTTCAGCATCGTCACTGTTTTCTTCCACAGATGAAGCATCTTCATCTGCCGTCTCACCGGAAGCTGTCGTATCATCTTGTGTGTCTTCATCAGTGTCATCATCAGCAACTTCTTCCTGATAATCTACTGTGATTGTTGCATATGGTTTATCCAGACCATATTTGCTCTTGTCGTCACATTTATAATCTGCAAGTGAACTATATGCCATGCTTCCGAATGAAGATACCAAAGAACTTACGGTAGCTGAGTCTGCTTTTTCTTCATCCTCGCTGCCTTTTACTGACCAGGTACTTGTATCTTCGTCTTTTGATAATTCATAGGAATTATCGCCGTCTACAGAAATTTTTGTAATGGTATCTGTATTGGAAATTGCAGGGAAATCTTCCATCTGCGCATAATCATTCAATGATTTGGTAAACGGCTCTACGCAGGAAGAATCTATCAGGTATACTGTCTTCTCATCATCATCTTTTCTTACATAATACTGACTGGTGGAGGAATTTTCATCTCCCACATACAGTGTAGTTGTTATGTCATCGCCATCTTCCTCATCAGATTTTGTTACAATCTTAATCGTGTTTGACGGAGAGTCCAGACCATATTCTGAAAGATCATCTACGTCCTCCAGAACTCTGTCTGAATCGACAGATGCAATAGCAGATGCTGCACTGTCCAGAGTAGTCTGATTTACCGGAAAATCTGTTTCGTCTTTCTTTACCCAGCTGTCATCATCTTTTTCAAATGTTGTCTCTGTATCATCAACCATAAAATCCAGAGATTTAATGTTATCTGTTGATGCAGTAAATACAGTTGTGCTTTCTTCAGAATCTTCTTCGGATTCTTTCTGCTCCTGATGGGCTACGTAGGTTTTTACACCTGCGTAAGCCCCGCAGCAGACACCAAGAACTACAACTGCAAGAACCATTTTTACAGTTTTATTCTTCATTTAAGCTTTTCTCCTCTTCATCCAGACTGCAAACCCTACAACAAGGAAGAATCCAGGAATCAGACCGATGGTGCAGATCTTCCAGAATGCAGCATCATAGTCTGTAAGTGTCAGATAAGATACAGACAGGCTCTTGGATGGGATAGATACGGTTGCACTGTCTTCTGTGTCTGTCATCCACTTCAGGGATTCGATGATCAGCTTCTCATTTCCGCCGGATACCATCTGATTTACCTGTGATTCCATCAGATTGGAAGTTGAATAGTATACGATCTGCGTTTCTTTGTCATCATCCAGAGTCTCTGTGATGCTTACTCCCAGATCAAATGGGCCAGCTTCGTCTCCGTCTTCTTTCTCCAGAGTATCACTGTTCAGATCTGTCTTGGAATATGCCTGGTCTGATGTGGTGAGGATACTGTTGATCGTTACGGTATCTCTTACATCATCCATTTTTTTGATTCCCTGTGCATATGGTACAAGTACATAATATCCTCCGGAAACAGTCTCAGAGCTTGCATCTGTGCTGTTTATAGTCGGAACCAGATAATATGGCATCTGCATTGCATAATGCTGATTATCACCTTCAAATACGATTCCAGCTTCTCTCTGAACACCATAGTTTTCCAGAACTGCATCAAAGTTTGGCAGGTCTTCTGTTGTATAATCAGAGAAAATCATCGCCTTTCCGCCATTTTCAAGATAATCAATAATAGCAGTCTTTTCATCTTCTGAAATATCTGTGGATGGAGAATCAATGAACAGGCAGTCTGCATCATCCGGAACACTTCCCTCTGTAAGAAGATTCAGAGACTGAATATCCATGTTTGCCTTCTCGATGTCTTCTTTGATAGTAGAATCCATCTCCTTCTCACCATGTCCCTCGAGTGTATAAAGGATCGGGAGATCTTCGGATGTTACATATCCGATCGCACTTGTGATCTGACCTTCACCGTCGAAACCGGTGGTCTGAGAGCTGTAGGTCTGATAATCAATTGTGCTCTCATAGATATTGTTGTAATCAATGACTTTATTTCTGTCGCCGCATACAACGATCAGACTGTTTGCAGAAAGATCATCACTTGTATATTCCGTTACAAATTTAGGATTTACTACAGGATCCTTCTGCTCTACTTTAATATGCTTGGATTCATCTTCATATTTCTTAAGCAGATTGGTAATATTCTCATCTTCAGAACCGCTCTGTGCAATCTGGTAAATTGTTACGTCCTTGTCCAGATCTTTCAGCATTGCTTTTGTATCATCACCAATACTGTAGAGTTTCTGGCTGCTGATATCAATTTCTGAATATTTGGACGGAATCGCATTTACGATCATGTTGAGCACTACAACTACTGCAATAAATATCACTGACATAACCATTGTGTAAGAACCGTTTTTGATATGCTTCTTACTGATGGTGCCAATCAGTTTCTTTTTGTCAAATTTTTTATGCTTATTATTTTTCATCTTTTCTTTCAGTTTCATTTTCTTTCACCTCCCCACTAATTCCAGCGTCTCTTCAAAATAGACTGTGTTGTAAGGAACAGGCATACTGCGATCACAGAAAGAAAATATACAATTCCTTTTATATCAAAGATGTTACTTGTAAAATTATCAAAGTGTCCGCTCAGATTAAACACATCCAGGACTTTCTGAATACCGCCCTCAAAAATACTGGATTTTACTACATAAATAATAATCAGTGCCACTTCTCCGATCACACCGATCACTGCTGAGATCAGAATATTCTTGATCATGGTATAGATAATGATGGCTGCTGCCAGGATCAATAACCCAAATGTCACGCATGTCGACATAGATGTCTGAGAGAAGAATGAAGAAATACCATTCATCATGTAAAATGCAAATAAGAAAACAAATGTGAGTACCGCTGCAATTACCTGGCTCTCAGTTAATGCTGACATAAATACACCGATTGCAATATTTGCACATCCCAGGAGAAAGAATCCCAGGACTGCTGTATATGCAGATGCAAACTCTACTGTGCCAAACCTGGACATAATCAGCGGATAAGTACACATAACTGCCATCGGAACAGCAAATACAGTTACCAGTGCAAGATATTTACCTATTACAATACCGCTCACAGAAACCGGTGCTGTCAGAAGCAGCTGATCTGTTTTCTGTTTTCTTTCCTCTGCAAGTACACGCATAGTCAAAATCGGTACTCCGATCAGGAATGCAAAGGTAATTGCACTTAAGGTGTATTCAAATTTCGGATATGCTGCTGAAAGCTGATATGCTGAAAAATAAATACCTGTCAGTACAAGAATGAAAAAGATAAATAAATATCCTACCATGGATGTCAGGTAACTTTTCAGCTCTCTTTTATATATAGCTGTCATGGTTATTTCTCTCCCCCTTTATCATTATTCTGTTCTTCCGGTATTTCTGCTGATGTCTGTTTTACGTTTGTCTCGTTTGATTTACCGGCATCAGTATCTTTATCTTCAGGTGTATTTGGGACTTCGTCTGCAGATATTGGTTTATCGGATGCAGTAAGTTCAAGGAAGATTTCCTCCAGTGATACTTTCCTAGACTTCATCTCATAGATTGGGCTGTTAATCTCCGACATTTTGTAGAATACTTCTTCCCGAATGTCATTCTGCTCCTCTGTTGAAACTTTCACACTCCAGAGATTCTGTTTCTCATCTTTTTCCATTGTTACGCTGTTGACTCCCTCGATTCCCTCGAGAGCCTGCCTGATCTGTGTTTTTTCACCTTTAATAAGCATCTCCAGAGTATTGGATCCCTCTGCAAGTTTTCCAAGATTCTCAGGAGTATCGCTTGCTACCAGTTTTCCATGAGAAATGATCAGCACGTAATCGCATACCGCGCTTACTTCAGAAAGTATATGCGAGCTGAGAATAACGGTATGTTTCTTTTTTAATTCTTTAATTAAGGTTCGGATTTCAATAATCTGTTTAGGGTCAAGACCTACTGTCGGCTCATCCAGGATGATCACCTCCGGATACCCCATAATCGCCTCAGCAAGACCAACTCTCTGTCTGTAACCTTTTGACAGGTTCTTTATCAGACGGTTTCTCATGTCTGAAATCTTTACCATATCCATGACTTCTTCGATCATGTTTGCTTTTTTATCTTTTGGGATTTTCTTGAGATCTGCCACAAATTTCATGTATTCCAGGACAGTCATATCAAAATAGACCGGCGGCTGTTCAGGCAGATAACCGATACATTTCTTTGCCGCTTCCGGTTCTTCGAGGATATCGTGTCCGTCAATTTTGACGGTTCCTTCGGTGGATGCGATGTATCCGGTTATCATATTCATTGTAGTGGATTTTCCTGCACCATTTGGTCCCAGAAATCCATAGATTTTGCCTTTCTCTATTTTAAAGGAAAGGTGGTCAACTGCCGTATGGTTACCATATCGTTTAACCAGATTGTTTACTTCAATCAATGTGTTCTCCTCCTCTTAATTTTTGCCAAAATAAAATATAGAAAATGTCCCCAGGTGAAACAGAGAATGGGGGAACCCGAGGACATCTCTATAAAAATAGTTTATGATGAAGTTGTGATGAAATTAGGATAAAAGTGTGATTATTCTGTGATGTTTGTTTGAAAAAAATAGCTGTCCCGAAATCTCGGCATTTTTTGCCAGAAGATTTCATGAGACAACTATACATAGATTTATTATGACAATGGTTCTTTTAATGGTGTTCCTGCTTTACGCGGATACTTTCCAGGTGTAGATTTTTTCTTATTTATAATGACAAGGGATCGGTCAATCTCGGAGTCCGGCAATTTAAAGTATGTGATGTTTTTCACCTGACCACCGAGGATATTGATTGCTTTCTCTGCTTCTTCTGCCTCTTCCTGTACAGTTCCTGATTTATAGGAAATGAAAGTTCCTCCTGTCTTTACATAAGGAAGACAATATTCTGACAGAGTTGCAAGGTTTGATACTGCCCTGGATACACAGAGATCATATTTCTCACGATACTCTTTATTTTTTGCATACTCTTCTGCTCTTCCATGAATCGCCTTAATCCCTTCTAATCCAAGAAGCTCAAAACTTTCCTCAAGGAAGTTTACCCTCTTTTTCAGAGAATCCAGCAGACATGCCTCCAGATGTGGAAAAGCAATTTTCAAAGGCACACCTGGAAATCCGGCACCTGTACCGATGTCCATAATTGTTTTTACTTTTGTCATATCAATGGCTTTTACACAGGCAAGACTGTCAAGAAAGTGCTTTGTAAGTACTTCCTCAAACTCAGTAATACCTGTCAGATTCATAACCTTATTTTTTTCTACCAGAAATTCATAAAACTGGATAAACTGATTTTTCTGCTTCTGGCTCAGCTCTATACCCAGTTCTCTGCATCCATTTTCCAATGTCGTCAGATTATACGGCATGTATTATTCTCCTTTTTCTACCTTTATTTATTATTTTTGTATATTTTACAGGGTTGTTTTATGTGCTTTTATGATTTTATCTGTTATTTATAGTCCGTTATTTTACTCTTTTATGTACTATTTTAATATTTTTTGCCAATTTCTTGTTTTTATAAGCACATTAAAGCGTATTATATTAATTATTTCGTACTGGAAAGATACACCAGTAAAACTGATATATCAGCAGGAGAAACTCCTGAAATTCGGGAAGCCTGTCCGATTGAAATCGGTCTGTATGCTTCCAGTTTCTGACGTGCTTCGATTCTCAGGCTTCCAACTTTCTCATAATCAAGATCTGTCGGGATTTTCTTTGCTTCCAGTTTCTTAAACTGTTCTACCTGTTTTAACTGTCTGCGGATATATCCATCATACTTGATGTTAATGTCAACCTGTTCCTGTACATCCCATGGCAGTTCCGGACGTTCTTTATCAAGTGGTTTGATTGCTTCATAAGAAAGTTCCGGACGGCGGATCAGTTCAGCCAGAGTGGTTCCAGATTTCAGCGGTGTGCTGTTATAGCTTTCCAGAAGGGTCTGAACCTCTTTGTTTGCTCCGATATTTGTATGTTCTACTCTGCTGATCTCTGTTTTTATCTGTTCTTCTTTCGTAAGGATTTTCTGATAATCCTCTTCACTGATGAGCCCTGCCTGATATCCCTTTTTACGAAGTCTCAGATCCGCATTGTCCTGTCGGAGAAGTAATCTGTACTCCGCTCTGCTGGTCATCATTCTGTATGGCTCATGGTTTTCTTTTGTTACCAGATCATCAATAAGAACACCAATATAAGCCTCAGAACGGTCAAGAATCAGCTGTTCCTGACCTTTAACTTCCAGAGCAGCATTAATTCCTGCGATCAGTCCCTGCGCCGCTGCTTCTTCATACCCTGAGCTTCCGTTAAACTGACCGCCGCTGAACAGTCCTTTGATTTTCTTAAATTCCAGTGTAGGATATAACTGACGTGGATTAATACAGTCATATTCGATGGCATATGCATTTTTTACGATTTTTGCATGTTCCAGTCCCGGTACGGAATGATACATTTCTTCCTGCACATCTTCCGGCAGAGAACTGGACATTCCACCAATATACATCTCATTTGTATAGAGACCTTCCGGCTCAATAAATACCTGATGACGATTCTTATCTGCAAAACGGACTACTTTATCTTCAATTGACGGGCAATAACGCGGACCGGTTCCTTCGATCATACCGGAATACAATGGAGAACGATCAAGGTTTGCACGAATGATCTCATGAGTTTTCTCATTTGTATATGTCAGCCAGCAGGATTTCTGCTCTATCTGAACATCTTCCGGATTAGTTGAGAATGAAAATGGTACAACTCTCTCATCTCCAAACTGTTCCTCCATTTTACTGTAATCAATTGTATTTCCGGCAATACGGGCAGGTGTTCCTGTTTTAAAACGGAACATTTCAATTCCCAGCTCTTTCAGAGAATCAGTCAGGTAGTTGGCTGCCTGCAGTCCGTTTGGTCCTGTATAATTACTTACATCACCGTAAATACATCTTGCTTTTAAATAAGTTCCTGTACAGAGGACCACTGCTTTACAGTTATAAGTTGCACCGGAATATGTTTTTACCCCTGTAATCTTTCCGTCCTCGACCAGAAGTTTTGTTACTTCTCCCTGTTTAATAGTCAGATTAGGTGTATTTTCAAGCGTTTTTCTCATTTCATTGCTGTATGCCTGTTTGTCAGCCTGCGCACGTAAGGAGTGCACTGCAGGTCCTTTGGAACAGTTAAGCATTTTGGACTGGATAAAGGTCTTGTCAATATTTTTTCCCATTTCACCGCCCAGGGCATCAAGCTCTCTTACCAGATGGCCTTTGGAACTGCCACCTACGTTCGGGTTACATGGCATTAATGCGATACTGTCTACACTTACAGTAAACATCACTGTATTCAGGCCCAGGCGCGCGCCCGCAAGTGCTGCTTCACATCCGGCATGACCGGCACCGACTACAACAATATCATAATCTTCTACTAACGTTCTCATTTTGTCTCCTTTTATTTTACAACTGCTCATTCTATTCTTTCAAAAATCGCCGAAGGCGATTTTTTGATTTTTATTTACCCATGCAAAACTTGCTGAATATCTCATTTACCAGGTCTTCACCAACAGACTCTCCGAGGATTTTACCCAGATTTTCATATGCATTCATAAGATCTATAGAAAAGAAATCTTCCGGCATTCCCATTTCGATACTGTTTCTGACCAGATCAAGGCTTCTGTCAGCCTCTTCCAATGCTGCTTTATGACGGGCATTTGTAATATATACCTCATCATTAAAGGAAATCTCTCCTCCAAAAAACATATCTTTAATCTGTTCTTCCAGTTCTGTAATGCCTTTTTCTTCTTTTGCAGAAATCGGAATTACAGGATGTCCTGTTTTTTCTTTCAGGATTTCCGGCTGGATTTCCGGCTGAAGATCAGTTTTATTATACAGGATAATCGCCTTTTTTCCAGTAAGCATTTCCATGATTTCTTCATCATTTTCGTCAAGCGGAACAGAAGAATCCACTACATAAAGAATCAGATCTGCTTTCTGTGCCATTTCTCTGGCTCTGTCTACCCCTATTTTTTCCACAATATCCTTTGTTTCCCGGATTCCGGCTGTATCAATAATCTTCAGAGATATTCCATGAAGTGTGATATATTCCTCCAGAATGTCTCTGGTCGTTCCTGCAATATCTGTCACAATAGCCCTGTTTTCTCCGATCAGAAGATTTAACAGTGAGGATTTTCCGGCATTTGGTTTTCCAAGGATAACTGTCTGGATTCCCTCCTGGATCATCTTTCCGTCAGAAGAAGTTTTCAACAGGCGCTTCACTTCTTTCTGTTCATTATCCACAACTTCCAGAAGTTCTTGGGGATATCCATCCAGACTGATATGTTCCGGATCATCCAGTGCCGATTCTATATATGCAATGTGATAAATCAGCTTTTCTCTGATATCTCGGATTGCTTTCTGCACAGAACCTCTTAACTGATCCATGGAACTGCGAAGCGCATATTCATTTTTCGCCTGTATAACATCCATAACAGCCTCTGCCTGGGATAGATCCATCCGTCCGTTCAGGAAGGCACGTTTGGTAAATTCTCCTGGTTCTGCAATTTCGGCACCATTTTTCAGCACTGTATCCAAAACCCTCTGCATAGCATATACACCACCATGACAGTCTATTTCTACTGTATCTTCTCCTGTAAAAGTCCTCGGTGCATGCATGATCATTACCAGAACCTCATCAATCAGTTCCTCTCCATCATAAATATATCCATAATGAATGGTATGAGTCGGAACTTCTTTTATTTTTTTCTTCCCGCCTTTTGATCTGTAGATACGGGAAATCACATCCATGGCATTCTCGCCGCTGATACGGATGATTCCGATTCCGGACGCACTCATGGCTGTGGAAATTGCTGCGATTGTTGTTTCCATTTTTTTCTCCTCACTTGCCTGTTCTATAATAGTTCCGCCCCTGCGGAACAGTAGACTGTTACAATAATTCTGTCATCTTATATACATAACAGGAAAATCACACTGACTACTGTTATTTTTTCGTTACTTTTCACACACCACTATCCCGCGAGGTGTTTTGGCATGAATATGCCAAAATCCCGAGACATACAAGCCAAAATTCCATTGCCGCAGGCAATCTGGAATGAATTTTGGCTACGTTACTGAGAACGGAGTGAACAGTAACATTTTCCTTACTGTTTGCTGCTGATATCATGCAAAGCGTGTTGCCGGACACGAAGTAAACAGTAAAAATCTATCCTGTTCTTTCCTATTAAATATCTGTTTCCAGATATGGAATATTCCGTAATATTATACGCTAATGGTCTGGAAAAGACAATATGAAAGTTTACCAATGATTACCTTATTTGCAGTTGAAAATTCAGCTATTTCGGGATATAATAGAAAAAGTGATTTTTATCAAGAGGAGAGAAAAAATGGCAGAATATAAACTTCTTAAAACAGAAGGCCGTGCCAAGCGTGCAGAGTTTCATACAGTGCATGGTACGATCCAGACTCCTGTTTTTATGAATGTGGGAACGATCGGTGCGATTAAAGGCGCTGTATCCACCATGGATTTACAGCAGATCGGAACACAGGTAGAATTATCAAATACTTATCATCTTCATGTGCGCCCGGGTGATAAAATAGTAAAGCAGTTAGGCGGCCTTCATAAATTTATGGTATGGGACAAACCAATCCTTACAGACTCAGGCGGATTCCAGGTATTTTCCCTTGCAAAGCTGAGAAAGATCAAAGAAGAGGGGGTTTATTTTAATTCCCATATTGACGGGCATAAGATCTTTATGGGACCGGAAGAGAGTATGCAGATCCAATCCAATCTTGCCTCCACCATTGCCATGGCATTTGATGAATGTCCCAGCAGTGTGGCTGACAGGGATTATGTGCAGAAATCTGTAGACAGGACCACAAGATGGCTTGCCCGCTGTAAAGCGGAAATGGCGAGACTGAACAGTCTGCCGGATACCATTAACAAAGAACAGCTTCTGTTTGGAATCAACCAGGGTGCTGTTTATGAAGATATCCGCATTGAGCATGCCAAAGCGATCTCTGAAATGGATCTGGATGGCTATGCTGTCGGCGGTCTGGCAGTTGGAGAAACCCATGAAGAGATGTACAGGATCCTGGATGCGGTAGTCCCTTATCTTCCTCAGAACAAACCTACTTACCTGATGGGCGTGGGAACACCGGCAAATATCCTGGAAGGTGTTGAACGTGGAATTGATTTCTTTGACTGCGTATATCCAAGCCGTAACGGCCGCCATGGACATGTATATACCAATCATGGAAAGATGAATCTGTTCAATGCAAAATATGAACTGGACACACGTCCTATCGAAGAAGGCTGCCAGTGTCCTGCATGCCAGCATTACAGCAGAGCCTATATCCGTCATCTTCTGAAAGCAAAGGAAATGCTGGGAATGCGTCTCTGTGTACTTCACAATCTGTATTTCTATAATCATATGATGGAAGAGATCCGTGATGCTCTTGATGCAGGAAACTTCGCAGAATATAAGAAAATGCGGCTGGAAGGCTTTGAAGAGGGCAAAATAAACTCGAAAAGATAATCTGTATATAAAATAATTATTAAATATGCCAAAAACTCTTGAAGTAAAGCGTTTTTTTGTGTATGATGTGTAGTGACGCTTTAATCAGATTGTTCTGCATGAAAACAAGATTTCATACAGAAGGTAACGGAGATTATAAGTGGATCGCAAAGCAGCTCTTCAGTATGAGCAGCCGTCAGGACGGTCTGTGAATACATGATGGACTGCAAATATGCAGAATAACAGGAAAAGTTACAGGAGGAATCAAAATGAACGCATCAAGCGGAATGGGTATGGTTGGCGCTATTGTCTGGATGGTAGTACTGTTCGGAATTATGTACTTCTTAATGCTTCGCCCTCAGAAAAAAGAGCAGAAGAGACTTCAGGCAATGTTAAATGACATGGAGGTTGGCGACAGCATTGTTACTACCGGCGGCTTTTATGGAGTTGTCATTGATATGACAGAAGAAGACGTGATCGTAGAATTCGGTAATAACAAAAACTGCCGTATTCCAATGAGAAAACAGGCAATCGCTGAAGTTGAGAAAGCCGGAAGCGCTGCCGAATAATGAAAGAGATATGAAAAAAGCGGAACCTATAGTCAGTGATGGCTGTGGTTCTGTTTTTTTATTTTTACAGTAAAATCTCTGGAAAACAGCACTTTTGTATTTTTTCACTTTAATAGGTTGAAATCTGTCGGAAAGTGCGTTATTATAATAACAATTACGCAATTAGAGTATTTTTGGAGGAAATTATTATGGATTATAAGATTGCATTGATCCCCGGCGACGGAATCGGACCGGAAATCGTAAGAGAAGCAAAGAAAGTACTGGACAAGGTATGCGAGAAATATGGACACAGCTTTTCCTATTCAGAAGTTCTGTTAGGCGGCGCATCCATCGATGTACACGGCGTACCCCTTACTGATGAGGCAATTGCCACTGCCAAATCATCAGACGCCGTACTGATGGGCTCTATTGGCGGAGATGCAAAAACTTCTCCATGGTATAAGCTTGAGCCGTCCAAACGCCCGGAAGCAGGACTTCTTGCAATCCGTAAGGCATTAAATCTTTTTGCAAACTTAAGACCGGCTTACCTTTACAATGAGCTGAGAAAAGCCTGCCCTCTCCGCGATGAGATCATCGGAGACGGATTTGACATGATCATTGTACGTGAGCTTACAGGCGGTCTGTATTTCGGAGAACGTCAGACTATTGAAGAGAATGGTGTGAAGAAAGCAATTGATACACTTTCCTATAATGAAAACGAAATCCGCCGTATTGCCATCAAAGCATTTGAGATCGCACGTAAGAGAAGAAATAAAGTAACAAGCGTAGATAAGGCAAATGTTCTGGATTCTTCCAGACTCTGGAGAAAAGTGGTAGAGGAAGTTGCCAAAGACTATCCGGATGTTACCTTAGAGCATATGCTGGTTGACAACTGCGCAATGCAGCTTGTACGTGATCCAAAACAGTTCGATGTTATCCTGACAGAGAATATGTTCGGAGATATCCTTTCAGACGAGGCAAGTATGGTAACAGGTTCCATCGGAATGCTTTCATCTGCAAGCTTAAATGAGACAAAATTCGGTCTCTATGAGCCAAGCCATGGTTCTGCACCTGATATTGCAGGACAGGATAAGGCAAACCCTATCGCAACCATTCTTTCCGCAGCAATGATGCTCCGCTTCTCCCTTGATATGGATAAAGAAGCAGATGCAGTGGAAGCAGCAGTGCAGAAAGTCCTGACAGAGGGATACCGCACAGGCGATATCATGTCAGAGGGATGCAAACTTGTAGGAACAAAAGAAATGGGCAATCTGATCGCAGCAGCTCTGTAAGAATTGATATTAAGAGGATTCAGCCGGCGCAGGCAGATTACGGAGTCAGGAATTTCGGTTGAATCATTAAAAATAAATAAAACAGTAAGAAAAGAGGAAATAAAACAATGAGAAGTGATGCAGTAAAAACAGGCACACAGCAGGCACCTCACCGTTCCCTGTTTAATGCTCTTGGAATGACAAAAGAAGAAATGGACAGACCTCTGGTAGGTATCGTAAGTTCTTACAATGAAATCGTACCGGGTCATATGAACCTTGACAAGATCACACAGGCAGTTAAGCTTGGTGTGGCAATGGCAGGCGGTACACCTGTTATGTTCCCGGCAATCGCAGTATGTGACGGTATTGCAATGGGACACGTTGGAATGAAATATTCTCTGGTCACCAGAGACCTGATCGCAGATTCCACAGAAGCAATGGCAATGGCACATCAGTTTGATGCACTGGTAATGATTCCAAACTGTGACAAGAACGTACCCGGACTTCTGATGGCAGCAGCCAGACTGAATGTTCCTACTGTATTCGTAAGCGGCGGTCCAATGCTTGCCGGACATCTGAACGGACACAAGACAAGCCTTTCCAGTATGTTTGAGGCAGTAGGTGCTTACGCAGCAGGCAAGCTTGATGAGGACGGACTGACAGAATGCGAAATGAAGACATGTCCTACATGCGGATCCTGTTCCGGTATGTACACAGCAAACTCCATGAACTGTCTGACAGAGGCAATTGGTATGGGACTTCAGGGCAATGGTACAATTCCGGCTGTATATTCCGACCGAATCAAACTGGCAAAACATGCCGGTATGCAGGTTATGGAAATGTATAAGAAAAATATCCGTCCACGTGACATTATGTGTGAGAAAGCATTTTTAAATGCGATGACAGTTGATATGGCACTTGGATGTTCGACCAATACGATGCTTCATCTGCCGGCAATTGCTCATGAAGCAGGCGTAAAACTGAATCTTGATATTGCCAATGAAATTAGTGCAAAGACACCTAACCTTTGTCATCTGGCACCGGCAGGGCACACCTATATGGAACAGTTGAATGAGGCTGGCGGTGTTTATGCGGTAATGAATGAACTGAATAAGAAGGGACTTCTTTATACGGACCTTATGACTGTGACCGGAAAGACGGTAGGTGAGAACATTGAACATGTAGTAAACCGTAATCCGGAAGTGATTCGTCCAATTGATAATCCATACAGTGAAACTGGTGGCATCGCCGTTTTGAAAGGTAACTTGGCACCGGATTCCGGCGTTGTAAAACGTTCTGCCGTAGTACCGGAAATGATGGTTCATGAAGGTCCGGCGCGTGTCTTTGACTGCGAGGAAGATGCAATTGCTGCTATCAAGGGCGGTAAAATTGTTGCAGGCGATGTTGTTGTTATCCGCTATGAGGGACCAAAGGGTGGTCCGGGTATGAGAGAGATGCTCAATCCAACTTCCGCAATTGCCGGTATGGGACTTGGCTCTTCCGTTGCTTTGATTACGGATGGACGTTTCTCGGGAGCTTCCCGTGGTGCTTCGATTGGACATGTTTCACCGGAAGCAGCGGTTGGTGGTCCGATTGCTCTTGTAGAAGAAGGAGACATCATTAAGATTAACATTCCGGAAAATACTTTGATGGTAGATGTTTCAGATGAAGAGATGGAGAAGAGACGCAAAAACTGGCAGCCAAGAGAGCCGAAAGTGACAAGCGGTTACTTACGTCGTTATGCCAATATGGTAACAAGTGGCAGCACAGGAGCGATTTTGAAATAATACGATGCGTGTGAGAATAGGGAAACAGACGAAAAGAAAGAGGTGCAAGGTATGCAAATAAATGGGTCACAGATTATGATTGAATGTCTGCTTGAGCAGGGCGTAGATACCATCTTTGGTTATCCGGGAGGTTCTATTTTAAACGTGTACGATGAATTATATCGTTATCAGGATAGAATCCGTCACGTGCTTACCTCTCATGAGCAGGGAGCTTCCCATGCGGCAGACGGTTATGCCAGAGCAACAGGAAAAGTTGGTGTGTGTATGGCAACGAGCGGACCGGGAGCAACGAACTTAGTTACCGGTATTGCAACGGCATATATGGATTCTGTACCGATGGTTGCGATTACCTGTAATGTTACACTTCCGATGCTTGGAAAAGATTCCTTCCAGGAGGTTGATATTGCCGGTGTCACAATGCCGATTACGAAACATAGTTTTATTGTAAAAGATGTAAAGGATTTGGCTGCGGTTATGCGCCGTGCCTTTAAGATTGCACAGACCGGTCGTCCGGGTCCTGTTTTGGTGGATGTAACAAAGGATGTAACGGCTGCAGTGACCGATTTTACACCGCAGACACCGGAATTGATTCAGAGACAGGTTGACACGATTGATGAAAAAGATATCGAAAGCGTAGTCAATGCAATAAAAAAATCGCAGAGACCAATGATTTTTGTCGGCGGTGGTGCCGTAATTTCCGGCGCAGAGAAAGAATTAAAAGAATTTGTCTATAAGGTAGACGCTCCGGTAACGGATACTTTGATGGGAAAAGGTGCATTTGACGGCACAGACCCATATTATACAGGAATGCTTGGTATGCATGGTACAAAGACAGCAAACTTAAGTGTAACTGAATGTGACTTATTGATTGTATTAGGTGCCAGATTTTCAGACCGTGTTACGGGAAATGCAAAGAAATTTGCAAACCGTGCAGAAATTGTTCATATTGATATTGATCCGGCTGAAATTAATAAAAATATTCCGGTGGATTATTCCATTATCGGTGATTTAAAGGCAGTTTTGGAAATCTTAAACCGCAAATTGGAGCAGCACTATCATAAGGCTTGGGTTGATAAGGTTATGGCGAGAAAAGAAGCTTTGCCGCTTTCTTATCACACGGATGCTCTTACAGGACCTTATGTGATTGAGCGAATCAGTGAACTTACCGATAACGAAGCGATTATTACGACTGATGTCGGCCAGCACCAGATGTGGGCGGCGCAGTATTATAAATACCGCTCTCCGAGACATTTTATTACGTCCGGCGGAATGGGTACGATGGGATATGGTCTTGGTGCCTGTATCGGTGCGAAAGTCGGAGTGCCTGACACACCGGTTATTAACATCGCAGGAGACGGATGTTTCCGCATGAACATGAATGAGATTGCGACAGCAACAAGATATAATATTCCGATTATTGAAGTAGTATTTAATAACCATGCACTTGGCATGGTAAGACAGTGGCAGACCTTGTTTTATGGTAAGAGATATTCTCAGACCATTTTGGAAGATAAAGTAGACTATTGCAAAGTATCAGAAGCAATGGGCGCAAAAGCAATCCGTGTAACGAAAAAAGAGGAGATTGACGATGCGATTAAGACTGCATTGTCAGCAGAGGTGCCGGTTGTGATTGAAGTCGTAATCAACCAGGATGACAAGGTATGGCCAATGGTTGCTCCGGGAGCAGCGATTGAAGATTCTTTTGATGAGAAAGATCAGGAGAATCGCATTCAGAATTAATTAACAGTTATGTAAGGAGGATATAACAGTGGCTAGAGTGTATAACTTTTCAGCAGGACCGGCCGTATTGCCGGAAGAGGTATTAAAAGAGGCAGCAGATGAAATGTTGGATTACAAAGGAAGCGGAATGTCCGTTATGGAGATGAGCCACCGTTCCAAAGTATATGACAATATCATCAAAGAGGCAGAGCAGGATTTAAGAGACCTGATGAATATTCCGGATAATTACAAAGTCCTGTTTTTACAGGGTGGAGCATCCCAGCAGTTTGCCATGATCCCGATGAACCTGATGAAAAACAAAAAAGCAGGTTATATCGTGACCGGTCAGTGGGCAAAGAAAGCATATCAGGAAGCATCCATTTACGGCGAGGCAGTAAAACTTGCATCTTCCGAGGATAAGACATTCTCTTACATACCGGACTGCTCTGATCTTGATATTCCGGATGATCTTGATTACGTTTATATTTGTGAGAACAATACCATTTACGGAACCAAATACAAAAAACTCCCGAACACAAAAGGACATACATTGGTCGCTGACGTATCTTCCTGCTTCTTGTCAGAGCCGGTAGATGTCACAAAATACGGTGTGATCTACGGCGGTGTCCAGAAGAATGTCGGACCGGCAGGTGTTGTTATTGTGATCATCCGTGAGGATCTGATCACGGAGGATACCTTACCTGGAACACCTACCATGTTAAAATACAAGACACATGCAGATGCAGATTCCCTTTACAATACACCGCCATGCTACGGCATTTATATCTGCGGAAAAGTATTCAAATGGTTAAAGAAGATGGGCGGACTTTCCGTGATGAAAGAGCGCAACGAAGAAAAAGCTAAGATCCTTTATGATTTCTTAGACCAGAGCAAATTATTCAAGGGAACTGTAGTACCGGAGGACCGCTCCCTGATGAACGTTCCGTTTGTAACCGGAGATGCTGACCTGGATGCAAAATTCGTAAAAGAGGCAACAGAAGCCGGATTTGTTAACTTAAAAGGACATCGTACCGTCGGCGGTATGAGAGCATCAATCTATAATGCCATGCCAAAAGAGGGCGTTGAGAAATTAGTAGAGTTTATGAAGAAGTTCGAGGAGGAGAATGCATAATGTTCAAGTATAACTGCTTAAATCCGATTGCAGC
>OLVU01001107.1_pt1 | contig 19386 bp, 22 predicted proteins | sample 1673321 | NCBI WGS metagenome assembly OLVU01 (sample SAMEA3178942, study PRJEB25190) | human gut metagenome | biome: human gut; feature: human-associated habitat; material: faeces | place: Austria | collected 2013 | reverse complement strand
TGGGCCCTTATAGGGCCTGGTCAAACCTCCGGCTTAGCCGGAGGTTTTGATTTTGGTGCCTTTTCGCAGGGGATTACTGGTCAAACGAAGGGTTCACGAAATACAGGTTCTTCTGATCCATCTTCTCCTTAGCCAGCCGCAGCCCTTCGCCGAAGCGTACAAGATGGAAATAACAAGCCTTCAAATGCGCCATTCGATTTTGATGGAATCGCTGGTCGCATAGATGACACGGATAAGCTGATCTACCGTCTGTCGCTTATCGTCGAAGCTCAGTTCATCCCACATGGTCAGATGATTGCTGATCTCCGTGTAGTCGGCCTCCTTGTGCAGCTTCAGCTCAGATATGCGTTTCATCAGCTCTTGCTTTTTACCGTCCAGTTCCTTGATGCGTCCGCTGATATAACGGAACATGGTATCGTCTGCAACCGACAAGCGCTCCATTAAGGCGGCAATCTCACTTTCGACTTGCGTGAGCTGGACGCTCAACGCAGTCAATTCAGGGTTAATGCGATTTCCTTTACACCGTCTGAGCTTTCTGAATTGTGCCAACTTTTTTCGCATCTCATCATAGATGAGTTGCTCAAACTCGTCCGTGTAGATCGTTCCGGGACCCGCACAGGCTTTGGCGTTCATTTTGTTGGAGCAGAGGAGGTATCTGGAGCGGGTGGTCGAATAGTGCTTATCCACCAGCGCGTATCCGCAGACGCCGCATTTGATCTTTCCCGCCAGCCATGTGTTCTTGGCTTTCTGATACGGCTTGATCTGCTGCGCTTCCAGACACTTGGCACGGCATTTCAGCCACAGGTCGGCGGGAATGATCCCCTCGTGCGGTGCCAGCACCAGATGATTGCCCTCCAGATTCATCTGCTTGCGGCCGGTGGAATCCTTCCCTTTGTAGTAGTAGCACCCGTTTGTGCCAATAAAATCGCCTGGATCATTTGCTATGATAGCGCCTTGGTCCCGATAGAACTCATAGATGGATAGATCCGAACGAACGTAGATGGGATTTCGCAGAACGTCTGCAAGGCGTGTGCGTCCCCATGGCTTTCCGTTTTTGAGAATGCCATGGCTCTGGAAGTAGCGGATGATGTCGCCGTAGGAGCATTCTGGCTTGGAATAAAGCTCATAGATCAAACGCACCTGCTCTGCTTCTTCCGTGTTGATCTCATACATGGACGTCTTGACACCATCAATGGTTGTCGGGATCAGCCGGAAGCCATACGGAACTCTGCCGCCCATATAGAAACTCTTTTGGCTGCGGGAGTAGTAGGCATCAGCCACGCGCTTTTGAATGGTTTCCCGTTCCAGCTGCGCAAACACGATGCAGATATTGAGCATGGCGCGTCCAATGGGGGAAGATGTATCGAATTTCTCTGTTGTGGACACAAACTCGACCTTGTGTGTTCCAAACTGCTCCATCATATTGGAGAAGTCGAGAATGGAACGACTGATGCGGTCCAGCTTGTAAACAACGACCTTACGGATTACTCCGCTTTCAATGTCATTCATCATTTCCGCAAAGGCTGGGCGGTCTGTATTCTTCCCGCTGTAACCTCTGTCGGTATAAACCTTGTACTGTTCACCTCTCATTTCGTATTGGCAGAACTCAATCTGGCTTTCGATGGAAATGCTATCGGCTCTGTCAACGGATTGTCTTGCGTATATTGCATTCATTTTGTAGCTCCTTTCTCATAGAAAAGAGCTGCTGACAGGTACATCATACCGCAGCAGCTTCTAAATAGCTATTATTTTCCTGTTGTTTTTCGTATTTGATAAAAATCTCGAAAAGGCCCTCTTCAATACATCGCCGCTGCTCCATGCACTCTTCAGCGGTAAGTTGAGGGGAGAGGTTTTCGATTCGAATCATGGCTTTTCTGCCGGAAACGATATGCGCATCACTGTCGTAAGTGAAGGGGCGGACAATAATAACGATCACCTCCCATGGGTGCTATCACTCTATTTATAAAAAACTTGTCCTATGCAAAAGAGACAGACCGATTGGGTCTGTCTCTTTCACCGGTATAATTCATGGCAGGGAAGTATGGATCACCTACATACCTCCCATCGTTTGCTCATGCTGCTGCTTTTTCTGTTCTTCCCGCGCGGCGTGTTCATCCAATTTTTCTTTCACCGCCAGAGCCGCGCCCGTGGCGAAGCCAATCGCCGCGCCGAAGTTTTCAGCGGCGATTTCCGCCTCTATGCGCCGCCGCTTTTCCTCGGCGTCTTCATCCTCGTCCATCAATGTCCCCACAGCGGTCAGTCCGGCCACGGCGGACATCAGAGGAACAGGCCGCGGATCGCCGCCGCACCATACCAACCCGCCAGTGCCGCCGTGCCAAGGATCAGCACCAGCATGATCCACTTGAGGGCCACCAGCAGGCTGAAGTCCGGGAGCCAGTCGATCCACTTGGAGGAATATTTCTCGCTCAGATTCCCAACCCGTTCCAGCAGTCTGTTCATCTCTGTCAGCGATTTCTGTATCTCGACCAGTGTGTTCTGCACCGGCGTCAGATCGATGTACGGCTTCAGTTCCGGCAGGGTCTTCCGGATTTCCTCCAGCTCCCAGTTTATTCCGTCTGCCTGCTCCGTCAGCTTGTTCATCGCCTGCGGCAGATCGCACTGGATCACAATGGGCTGGATCGGCTGCGGCAGCGGCGCAGACGGCGGCGCGCTGTTCGGCTGATTCATCTGCTTCAATTCCTCCATCGGTTTCCGCTGCTCGATGAAATTTTCTCTTGATGAGTTCTGCGCGTATTCTGAATTCACGTTCTATGGCCTCCTTGCAATACTTTTCCTCGTGTAGTTTGTTGTCACGGCACTTTAGTCCGTCCGGTGTGGTGTAGGTGATGTATTTGCGGCTACTCTCCCAGCACACCGCGTAGCCCTCGGATTCCATCAGGGAAACGAAGGCGTCCTTGTCGGCGGCGTATTTCATGCACTCGTCAATGGTGTTCATGAGCCGCAGCTTCCAGCTTTGGCCTTTCAGTGCCGTGTGGTATTCCGCGCCGCTCATGCCGCGGGCCTGCTGCGCGGTCGGCTCAAAGACCGGCAGGCCCATCTCCTGACAGATCATGTCATTGCGCCGCATCAGCTCCTGCAGTTGTTCCTTCGCCATGTGCAGCTTTTTGCCGGTGTCGAAATTGACGGAGTTGATGACGCAGTGGGAGTGGACGTGCTCGCGGTCTACATGGGTGCAGACCAGCACCTCACAGCCGTCGAAGTATTCCGCCAGCCGCCGCGCGGCTTCGTGGGCCTGCTGTGGATCGACCGCCGCGCCCTTCGGAAAGCTCTGCACCATGTGGTAGAACATCACGCCGCTGTCCTTGTGGTAAAGCAGTTTCGTGTTCAGGAAATCGTCATAGACGCTCTGCGGCTGGCAGTTGATGCCGCTGATGAGCGGCGCGCCCTCCCACGTGGTTTTCTTTTCCTGCATGACGTAGCGCATCACGCCGCGCATGGCGGCGCGGGACTGTGTGCCCCGCTTGTAGTTCACGAAATGTACGATGGCCATACGGCTCACCGACCTTCCATGACTGACCGCAGCGCGGCGCTGACCTCGGACAGCTCCTGCGCGGCCTTGTCGAGACCGATGACCTGCACCTTGCCCATGTTGGCAAGAACGGTGAGGCGGTTGATGTTGCTGCCGATGCCCTTGAGCTGGCGGAGCAGTTCCTTCTGTTCGTCGATGACCACGATCCGTTTGCCGAGACAGCAGGCGGTGACGTAGTCGCTCATGGACATTCCGGCCTTCGCCGCCAGCGCTTTGATCTTCTCACGGTCAGCGGACACCATGCGCGTGCTGAATTTGATATCTTTTTTCATGTTTTTCTCCAATCGTAGCTAAAAGTGGGTGTGGGCTTCTGCCCGCAGCTTGGGGGTGTGGGGCCATGCCCCGCCCAGTGCATTTGGCAGGGCAGCGGCTTCGCCGCAGACCAGACAAATGCGATGCTGGCCGTCGTCCGAGCGGACGACGAATCCCTCGTCCCGCCGCAAGCGGCAGGACTCGCTCTCTCTGTCGCTCGTCCTCTTCCCACCGAAACCGCTTCACTGGGTTTCGGCGGGAGCCCTGTTGGGGGAGGTGATTAAACTCTCGTTTTGCATTTTTTCGGCATTTCTGTGTGGGGGTGGTATCACTACCCTCGGGCCGCTGTGGCTGTGTCGGAATAACCCCGCGCGGGGTTTATTTCGGCAGAAAAACGGCTTTCTCAGAGTGGGTGCTCTGTGCCGACGAACGCGCTGTTCCCTCCTGCACACAGCGCTTTCCTGCAAGGGGGGTGGTATCACTACCCTCGGCGTGCGCTTCATGCCGTTGAAACGCTGGACGCGCAGGAGTTACGGCGGCGTATTCGCCGTTTTTATGCCGCCCCAGAATTCGCCCTGTGCGGGCTGAATCTCCCCTCGTCGGGCACACACGCCACCCCAGCTCCTAACCGCGCACACAGCGGCTCACACGCCGAAACACGGGGCGTTTTCACCGCCCGAGACATCGGCAGGGTCGATAGGGTCAACAGCTTGGGTACCCTGTGCATCGTCACTTTCGGCACGGCGCAGTTCGATGAGCCGCTTGCCGTTGCTGCGGCGCACCACGGCGGAAATACCGATTTTGCTTAGTGCGGCAACGCTTTGCAGGATCAGACGGGATACCTTTTTCGGCGTGATGCCCTCGCTGCCCGCAGGGTCAATCTGCGCGGACAGCTCCGTGGGAGTGCCGATAAATTCCGCGCGGTCACGCATCAGCTCAGAGAGAAGGACAACGATTTGGCCGCCCAGCAGCTCCGGCTGCGTCCGGCTGTCCGACACCAGCTCCCACACATTTTCCGCGTTGCGCTCCAGCGTCAGCTCACGATATTCAATGTCACGCCCGATGCAGGAGAGCGTCGCTTTGCCGCTGCCGCGCTTGTCCTCGATGAGCGTGAAGCTGGAATCCACCGCGCCGCTGATAGCCGTTGTGCCGGAGATGCGGCTGAACACATCGTCGGCAAGCTCCTTCCGCAGATGGTGGATCAGCAGAATGGCGATGCCATGAGTGTCCGCAATGTGCTTCAGCGCGGAGAGGTCACGGTAGTCATTTGCGTAGGTGTTGTCATAACCGGCGCCGCGGATCATTTGCAGCGTGTCGATGATGACCAGCACCGTATCGGGGTGCTCAGAGAGAAACGCGCGGAGCTGTTCCTCCAGCCCCTTGCCAAGGGTGTCGCTGTTGGTGGTGAAGTGGACGCTGGCGGGGGCGTCCTCCGTGATCTCAAACAGGCGGTTCTGGATGCGGAGGGTGGAGTCCTCCAAGCAGAGGTAGAGCGTGGTGCCCTGCTTCACACCCATGCCCCAGACGGATTCGCCCTTCGCCACCGTGACGGCCAGCCACAGCGCCAGCCATGACTTTCCCACCTTGGGTGAGCCGGCGAGGATGTGCAGGCCCTGGGACAGCAACGTATCCACCACGAAGTTCAGCGGCGTGAGCGGCTGACTCATTAACGTTTCACCGTCGATGGTCAGCAATCGGTTTTCTTTTTTCAATTTTGAATCCTCCTTAAAAAAATTGCTCCCATCGGAACGATAAGAGCGAAAAAAGCAGAGGGGAGTTACCACGGAACGGCACGTGGTTTCTTCCCTCTGCTTGTATTGTGGAGGAATTCATGCTATGCTGAGAAAAAGAGCGGACAAATTAAAAATCACGTAGGACAATTTTTGTGGAGGAGGATACACATGGGAGGCAGCGTCATTTTTTACACCTATGGCAGCACCTTGGAGCTGAACGGCCAGCAGTTGACCGCCGGTATGCTGACCGCCGACCTGTTGAATCTATCTCCGGACGAATACATGCGCCTGAAAAAGCGTATGACACAGATCACCGATCTTGCGGAAGAATATGAGCGGAAGCGGGACGTAGCGCTTTGGTGGAAGCTGAACGAGAAGATGGACGCGCTCTGCCAGAAGCTGCGCCGGTATCAGGTGTTCCGCCTGCTGCTGGACGAAGACGAGGACGCTTTCTTCTCTGCCATACGGGAGATCACGGAGCAATTCAGCGTATTTCCCACAGATGATCAAGCACCGACAGCGGAAGCGCAAAAGAGACAGCTTGAGCGCGTGGCAAATCAATTCTCCCAGCGCGACGAATATGCTCCCCTCGACCTGTTCCATCCGAGTGAGGCAGATCTGGAAGATGGGATGGCTTTTTACTATGAGATGCTCCGCGCCTTCGGTCCCACCAAGGGTGCATGGCGTGACTACCAAAAGCGTCTTGACCGCTATGCACTGTACCTCCATGACATCCGCGCCTTCAACGAGACCATTCAGAATTTTATCCGGTTCGGCTTATCCAAGCTGGAACACAACAGTCCGGAGGAGTATGCGAAGGCGCTCTACGGTTTCTACAATGATGATCGTATCGCGGAAAAGCTCATCGTCAATCCCATCCGCAACAATGGCGACTGCTATACGACCCACGATGCCTACGAGCTTTCCTATGTGCCGCGGCCGCTGCCGGACGGCTCTGTCGCCATCTGTCAGGAGCACGTGACCGACAGCTTGCAGGCGCTGATGAAAGCGGATTATATGCTGGCGCTGAACAGCGGACACAACGTCCGCCGCTGCATCATCTGCGGACGGTATTTCCTGCTCAAGAGCGGCGTCCACGCGTTATACTGCGAAGGGGCGTGTCCCCACGCGCCCGGCTACACCTGCCGGCAGTTTGGTTCTGTGGAGGTGCAGAAGGAGCTGGCGAAGGACATTCCCAAGGTCAAAGTCAAGGTGACCGCCTTTGCCCGCATCACGAAGAATCTGTCTCGGAACGCGATCTCACAGAAGGACGCAAGAAAAGCCAAGGACTATGTGCGGGATCTGCTCTATGACGCCTTGCGCGACGCGGACACCTCCGTAGAAGCCTTTGAAGAGAGCGTTTCGTCTGAGAATGTCTACCAGCGCTGCGGGATCACCAGAACGGCCAATCCGAGGGGCCGTCCGCCGAAGAAAAAGGCGGGTGAGCAAGCATGACCAACGAGGAACTGGTTCGCCAATATTATGACGGCGATGAGGCCGCGCTGGAAAAGCTGTACCATAAAAACATCGGTCTAATCCGCGGCATCGCCAAGGAAACCACGGCGGAATTCAACTGCCTGATGACGGATCGACATCATCCGAATCAGTTTTCCGCGTATACGAAAACGATTCTGGATGACCTCTGCGGCGAAGGCGCGTTGGAGCTTCTGACGCGGATACAGAGCAGAGAATATGACGAAAGCCGCGCCGTGCTCACCACCTATCTTTACCCGCATTTGAAGGGGCGCATGACCCGCTGGCTGGAACAGAATATTGGCTGCATGGCACTGAGCAAGGACGAGATGAGCGCCGTCCGACAGGCGCAGAGGCTGCATCATGTTGCATGGAAGGATACCGGCGAAATTGCGGAGGAGTTGGGCATTCCCGAGGCTCGTGTCAGTCGATATGTTCGCTACAACACCCATTTCCTCGGTGTGCATGATCTTGTCCCGGAGGGCTATGACGGCGATCCCTACGAGCGGCTGATGCCGGGGATGCTCTCCGTTTCGGCGGAGCAGGCCGTGTACCGCAAGGTCTGCATCGAGCTCCTTCGGGAGCTGTTCGATACCCTGCCGAAGAAGGACAGGGACATTCTCGGCAAGACATGCGGCGTGTTCGGATACCCGGAGGCGACCTTGAAAGAGATTGGGATGTATCACATGATGAAGGAGTCCGCCGTGGAGAAGGCGAAGAACCGCGCGGTCGAGAAGCTGAGAGAATCCTATCCCGGCAGCAGGCTTCAGGTATGGAGGACTGTTCATCGTATGCTGCGGAGACCGATCCCGCCGCCAGGGGAAGACAGTGATCTGCGGCGCAATTTTCCGCAGTATGTCCGCACCTTGGCGGAGGTCTATGGCGTGCTGAGCGAAGCCGCCTCAGATTTAAATAACATCTCTGTATAGTCAGAACAGCAATACAGACTTTTGTACACCCTCTTATGGTAGCATCTATGCAAGCATCGAAACCGATGCTATACTATGAGAGGAGATGTCTTTATGCATTATTCCAAAACAAACAAGGTCTGCGCCACTTGCGCCTATTGGACCGGAAGCCGCAATCTGGTGAATTCCGGAAACTCTTCGGAGCCGACCAGCAATAGCGCCAAGTGCCAAATTCCAAACGGTTCCAATCGGGGCAGTACGAAGTTTTGCAGTTCTTCCTGCTCTAATTGGGTTAAGTGGCCGGTACTGAAGTAAAACGACACGGAGGGACTGCATTATGCTGACGGAAAAAGCCAATGCCATCTGCCTTTTGGAGGTTCTAAAGGAGTATTCCGATGCGGAACATATTCTGCCCATGCGGGAGATCATTGCAAAGATGCAGTCCCTCTACGGTATCAAAATCGACCGCCGCACCGTATACGGGGCTGTTGCGCTTTTGATCGAGCTCGGTTACGATGTCTCCCTTTACGAGGATAACGGTGTGGGCTATTACTTACGAGATCGGGAATTGGAGCCGTCGGAAGTCCTGCTGCTGACTGACGCGGTATATTCTTTCCAGTTCATCCCGGCAAGCCAGACCGAGCAGCTTGTCCAAAAACTGCAAAAGCAGCTCAGTGTCCACCAGCGGAAAAAGTATTGCCATCTGACCGTCGCCCGGCAGGGACATAAGACCGGTAACCGGCAGGTTTTTTGGAATATTGAGCAGTTGGACGAGGCCATTACACGCAAGAAGAAGGTGACCTTGGATTACTTGCACTACGGATATGACAAACGGCAGCATCCTACGGCGACCTACACTCTCAGCCCCTATGAGATGGTGTACACCAACGAACACTATTACCTTATCTGCGTCCCCGACCACGATCCACACACGCGGTTGTACCGCATTGACCGCATGGCGGATATTCGGATACTGGACGAGCCCCGCAGCGAAACGCCGGCGCAGAAGCAGGAGGCGCAAGATGCCGTTTACGCCTTTGTAGGCGCGCCGGAGCGGGTGGTGCTGCACTGCGACCGCGCCGTGCTGGACGATGTGCTGGACCGCTTTGGTACGGACATACAGGTTTTTGAGCGGGACGAGCAGACCTTTACCGCCGTATTGACTACCCCGCCGCGCGGTGTGCGCTTTTGGGCACTGCAATACCTCTCCTTTGTAGAGGTGGCAGAGCCCGCATGGTTGAGGGATGAGATCATGGAGAGCATTGCAAGAAATCAATATACAAACAGAAAGGATGGGTGACATGGAGGAGAACGAGCAAAAATGGGATAAGCAGGAGTACCTTTACCGAATGTTCTCGCACCACACCAAGGACAAGGAAAAGGAGAACTATGTTGTCAACGCGATTTGGCAGCGGTTGGATGATCTGAACATCAAACCCGTGACGCAGCAATATGTCCACTTTTCCAAGTCCAACAGGTATGCGTTGATCGACCTCTACTTCCCGCAGATCAACTACGGTGTGGAGTGTGATGAAGCCCACCACAAGGATAACAAGTTCAAAGATGCCGCACGCGAAATCGACCTGCAAACAGCACTGTCCGCCTGCAGCGAAAACGGATTGACGATCCGCCGTGTGGATGCAACGCTGGATGCAGACGCGCTTCATGCCCGCATCCGCGAGATCGTCTGTGAGATCAAGCAAAAGGTAGCGGAAAGGGGCAATCAGCTTCCACATTGGCTTAACCCCGAAGAGGAATGGCGCGGTATTAAAGAACGCGGTATTCTGCGAGTGGAGGATGTCTATTCCTTTAATACGATTGCGGACATTTGCCAAAAGTGCTTTGGCAAAGATAAAAACTATAAAATTCAGCGCAGCTTTTTCCGCGTGACCGATGATCGGATGCTTTGGTGCCCCAAGTTGGCAATCAAACTGCCCAACGGCTCAAAGGCGGCGCAGGCTCGCGGCTGGGTCAATGAATTGTCTGCTGACGGGAAAACGATCATTGAATACAACGATAGCGGCACCAGCGAAGTAAAGCACCCGAATAAACCACGCCTTACCTTCGCCAAGAGTAAGGACGAGCGCGGTGAAGACGCTTATCGTTTTGTGGGCGTGTTCCAATACACCAAGAATACCGCCGAGGGGCATCATGTGTATAGTCGAGTATGCGACAAATTTGATTTAAGTATATAAGCGGAGAGATAGCTATGGGAGAAGCAACACTGGCTGAACTGTGGGATGATTTTTGCAGGCAAAAGGATTTTGAAGATCCTCTCCTCGTTCCCGCAAAAAAAGGAGTCTACTGCATCCGCATCCCAGCCGGGATGGAGGTTGCTTTCAAGGATACCATTGACAATCACCCCGGTGCCGCCTATCCCATCGAAAGATTGGAGGCAAAGCGCGTTCCATCCTCCGGCATTCTCTACATAGGTAAGGCGAATGGAGAAAAAGGGCTGTTCCAGCGTCTGCGGCAATATATGCGCTACGGCTTCGACGCAGGAAACAACCACCGTGGCGGGCGGGCGATTTTCCAAGTTAAAGGATATGAAAACCTTATCTGCAGATGGTGTGTCTGCGAAAACTGTGAAGATAAAGAACGCCTCCTGCTGGAAAACTTCAAGAGAAAGTATGGCACCTATCCCATAGCTAACTGGCGAAAATAATCGCACGGTACCCTGTACGGACATTTGTACAGGGTGCTGTGCTATTCTATCAGTAGAACAGAAGTAAAAATGATAAAATTGCGTTGCAAGAAAGGATACTCAGTATATGAAATCTACTGTTGCCAAAGTTAATGAACTGGTGAAGAAACTGAAAGATGAGTGCTTCTCCTTTCTGAATGAAGAAAAGCGTAGCCGAGACTTCAGTACTTCTACAGGAGCGGATGCCGAGTCGATATGTCCAGCTTATAACTACGAAAATGCCCAAGTGCATCTTTCAGAGATAAAGGAGACTATTCGTACTCTTAAGCATACCATCGATCTACTTGAGACAGCGGGTGAACTGCCAAGAGAATGCGCTAAAGATCAATAAAAAGATTGTCGACTGTCCCTACGCAAATTATGCTCTTACTACGGTGGAAACGGAGTAAGAATGATCTGTCGATGAGATGTCCTGCGCACGATATAGTTAATCAGAGAGAATTCCTTGCGTTCTGAGGCTCGTTCTTTCCGTTGTGTAGATTGTTCTTGCCAAAAGACTAACAATTATTGGGCACGGTCCTCGACGCAAAAAACTTTTTGGGAAACTGAAGTACGGTTATAAGTTCCCACGCAGGATATGTTCTGTACGAAGTTTTTTCTAAAATCGTAGTGTATCTTGACAGTTCCCACTTTATGGACTTATCATATTAATAAAATCAGCCCTTTGCAGTAGCGTACAGCCTAAAGTCAATTTCTTTAGGGAGGACAGCGAGTCGCTGTTTTGGGTTTTAAGTTGATGCGCATCGCACAGCGATGCCCCGGTCAGATACGTTCCGGCGAATTGAAAATCACTGCGTGATTCAGGATTCGCCTCCACTTTATCCGACCATTTTGTACTGCAAAGGGTTTGATTTTTATAAAGGGGGTGTTCTTCTGTGAAAATTGATGCCAATTCCGTAACTTTTGAGCCGCAGGACATGGCTTTTGTAAAAAAATTTGGCATATTGAAAGCTACAGAGATGGCGTTGGATTATCATGCCGAGCATCCTAACCTGCCATTCCTCTATGATGCCGAGCAATTGGCTGGCTTTTTAGGCATAAGCCGCGGGGAATTGAATGATATCGTCAACCACATTCAAAAGGAATATAAAGAAGCCCACCTTCCTAAAAAAGACGGCACATACCGCAGCCTATGCGTCCCCAGCATCAGGCTGCGCTTCTGTCAGGACCCAATCAAAGAAAAAATTCTTCCACAGCTTCCTGTTTCTAAATTTGCAACGGCCTATCAAAAGGGGAGTACCACACGCGGAAATGCCGAACCGCATATTGGCAAGAAATTCCTTTTGAAGCTGGATATCACGGATTTCTTTGGCAGCATCACCTTTGAACAGGTTCAGCGCACAGCGTTCAACACACGTTATGTCTCAAGACAAGTTGGGTATCTGCTGACTTCGCTTTGCTGTAAAGACGATTCGCTTCCGCAGGGCGCGGCAACCTCTCCAGCGCTATCCAATATCGTTATGTATCGCTTTGATGATTACATCGGTCGTTGGTGCAGTCAGCGCCAGATCGCATATACCCGCTATTGCGATGACATGACCTTTTCGGCAAACCGTCCGCTCTATGGCGTCTACCAAAAGGTGAAAACTATGCTGCGTGAGATGGGGTTCGAATTGAACGAGTCGAAAACGCATTTTATCGGAAACGACAATCGTCAAAGCGTAACCGGTCTGGTTGTCAACGAAAAGCTTTCCATCCCCAGCGGCTATAAGCGGGACTTGCGGCAGGAGGTTTACTATGCCTTGAAATTTGGCGTGGAAGACAGCATCCTCCACGGCCATCGGTCAGATTTTATTGAGGACGGTAAACCGATCTGCTGTCCGACATATATGCTGCACTTGATAGGTAAAGTGCAATATGTGCTGCAAATTGAACCTGAAAATCTGTGGTTCAAAGATGCACAGAAAAAACTACTTGCCTATACCTATGGACACTATAGCGAGAGCCTGAGCTATTACCTACATTTCAACAAAAATGGAAAGGGAAGAGGAATGTATGAACAATCAAGCTCTGTGTGATCTTCGTAATTGCTGCGAAAACGCTCTGCATGAACTCTATCCGGCAGGCATCTCGAATGAGGTAATATAAGACATCCGAGAAGTTTTGGTCTTGAATGTCTTTTATGTCAGCAGCTCTTTTTATTCTGTTTCATCTTGTACGCTTCGTTTCACCGAAGCGCTGGAAATGCACGATTTCCCGCGCCCGCAGGAACTTGATGACGTCGTTGACGTCCGGGTCGTCGGACAGACGCAGGATGTTGTCATAGGTGACCCGGGCCTTTTGCTCGGCGGCCAGATCCTCCGTCAGATCGGCGATCAGGTCGCCCTTCACAGCCATAGACGCAGCGTTCCACGGGAAGCCGGAGGCGGCGGCCGGATAAACACCGGCGGTGTGGTCCACGAAGTACGCCTCGTATCCGGCCTTCTTGATCTCCTCCGGCGTCATGCTCCGGGTCAGCTGATGAACGATGGTGCCAATAATCTCGAGGTGCCCGAGCTCCTCCACGCCGATGTCCGTCAGCAAAGCCTTCAGCTCCGGATATGGCATGGAGTACCGCTGACTCAGATACCGCAGCGATGCACCGAGTTCCCCATCCGGCCCACCTGATGGCAAAAGGATATAATTAAGTGTAGAAGTATATGGCCAGGTGCCGGCTGGCCTTTTCATAGGTGATATGGTCAACGACGGAACGGAGGACCTCATTTTTGGCGCCTTCGTCGGCGGATGTCTCCAGGAAGCGGAGGATATCCGCCGCTTTTTTTCCATAAGCGGCCTTATCGAAGGATTCCGGGGCCGTAGCAGCTGAAGCGGCCTGTTCTTCTATGCGGCGGATACGCTCCTCCAACCGCGCCTTGTTGTCGCGGTATTCCTCCAGAGTATCTACGCCGGCCTGGTAGGCGTCCTTGCAGCGGGCCAGCCTTCGGCGCTCCTGCTCCAGCAGACGGCCATAGTCTGCGGTACGGGACGGGGCGGACGTCAGGTGGGGGATCATATGGAAGATCAGCGTACCCACAGAGCGCCGCAGGCCCGCCAGCACGGCGGCGTTGGCCCTCCGCAGGGATAAGGAATGGGACGTGTGACACGCGCCCTTGGCGTAGCTGTGGCACTGGAGAAAGGGGCAGGAGGAGCTTCGGCCGGCCATGATCAGCGTGGCTCCGCAGGCGCTGCAGCGCACCAGGCCCCGCATCATCCAGGCAGCGGGAGCCTGACGCTGGTACCTCCCGTAGGCCGCCTTGCGCTGATCCATGCGGCGCTGCACGGCCTCCCACAGGTCCATGGAGACGATCGGCGGGTGCTTGCCGTCCACAACCTCCACGCCGTCCGCTATATGTACGCGGGAATACCGGGTTTTGTGTCCGGGCGTCCAACGGATCTTCCCGATGTATACGGGGTTGCGGAGCATATACTCCACAAATCGGTTGTCCGGCCGGTTGCCGCGCCGCGTAGTGATCCCGGCATCGCCCAGCTGCACGGCGATGTCCCGGAGCCCGGCGCCATCGGCGTAGGAGCGGAACACATCGCACACGATCTCCGCCCGTTCCGGATCCACCGTGAAGGTCTTGTTGGCACTGTCGATGCGGTAGCCGAAGGGCGCTGTGCCCATGGCTTCGCCCCGGAGAAACTTTTCGCTCATGCCGCGCTTGACCTCGGCGGACAGGTTGATAAGGTAATATTCGTCAAACCACTCGATGATGCTTTCGATCAGCGTGCCGAAGGGGCCGTCCACGGCGGGCTCCTTGACGGAGATCACGGAAATGCCCTGTTTGCGCAGCAGACCCTTGTACAGCACGCTCTCCTCCCGATTGCGGGCAAAACGGCTGAACATCAGCACCAGGATCGCGTCGAAGGGCCTTTCTTTCTCCTTGGCCAGGGCGATCATGCGGTTGAAGGCCGGGCGCTTCCGGGCGGTGGCGGCGGAAATGCCGTCATCCTGGAACACATATTCCTCCGGCAGCAGGTATCCATTCTTCCTGGCATACTCCCGGATGAGCCGGACCTGGCTGTCCGGGGAGTACTCCTCCTGGTCGTCGGTGGATACCCGGATATAGGCGGCGGCAATTTTCAGATCACTGGTGGGCATGGCGTTTCTCCTTTCACTGTGTCCGAATCGGGTATGGGTGTGGCTAACAGTAACACAAAAACAGCGATCATGCAGTCGAAAAGGCGGCGACACCTTGAATCCAGGTGAGTCCCGGTGCGCGGAAAATGCTGCCCCGTGTATGCAGCGGAACGCTGCGAACGGGATAGGACATCCCACCCGGCGCATAAGCTGGATGGGAGGTGTATCTCATGGCAGGAGAGACGCGGCAGCCGCTGACGTGTGTATTTTACCTGATCGACCGGGAGACCGGCGAGACCAAGCGGATCGACAAGGTTCCTCCGGAGGCTCTGGAGAAGATGAGCAAGCGCCTGAGCGAGAATATGAGCGCTTACTACACCCGGCATATGGACGAGTACGTCCGTCTGGAGGTGTAACCTGAGATGAACAGAAGAAGCCGCCCGAAGGCGGCAGGGGACGATGCCGATGTGCTTTGGCGGATCTGGCCGCAGCTGGATTCGCGGACGCGGCAGCTGCTGGAGGACAAATATGTCCTGAACATGAGCGATGCGGAGATTGCCTCTGCCCTGGGCGTCAAGCCCAGCAGTGTGCGGATGCTGCTGACAAGGGCCAGGAGCAAGGCGCGTAAGGCGATAGAGAAGAAAATATGAACAAAACTAAGCCTCATATATAAGACAGGTAAGCTGTTATACCCGTCTTATATATGAGGCATTTTTGTGGTAAGAGGGACTCCGTTTTTGGCGGTCAGCCCCGTCATGCGGCTGAAGCTGTCGTAGGCGTAGTTGGCGGAGATGGCACCCTCCGTCGCCTTGGTCAGCCGGTTGTCCTTGTCATAGGCATAGGTGCTGCTTGCTGTCCGGACGTGACCGTCAGCCGTGGTAAAGAGTCAGAAGGTAGGAAGAAAGATTCCGGACAACATCCTGGGCGTTTCACGCTGTTCTGCAGAAATACATTTCAATGCGGTATTTTACTTGTCTTGTTGATGTTAATACCCGGTGTATACTTTTCGTCGCCCCGATATGCAAATTGCGGGTCTGTATCATCGGCTAATCTGATAATGTACAGAGACCGTATACCCACATTATCTGCATCTGCGGTATCCAGCAGCATATATTCCATGGCAAAGCGGTACTTATCCTGGGTCGTTTCAACATCGTAAGTCGCATACAGGCATTTCCAATAACGTCCCGTACCATCTTCGTTCATCCCACCTATAGATCCAAGGCTGCCCCAGTCATTATATGAAAGCATATCACCTCGGAAGTAGTCAAACAATGCGGTGATAGTTTCTTCTATATTTTGCGATTCCTTCAGTGATTTTTCAGAAAAGAATGCTTTCAGAGCGACACGGTCTTGATTTTGAATGGCTCCTATTAGAGCTTCAAAACGCTCATTTGCAGTCTCTCTCTCATTTTTTTTAAATAAATCTCTTACCATATTTGAGTCACCTGATGAGCAAGACGTTAATAATAGGGTCATAATAATCAGCATTAACAAACATACTTTCCTCATAGCAATTACCTCATAACATCAAAAGTAAAACCTGGCTATACAGCATATTGCCCCATGCGTCGAAGATATAAGTCACAACCGTGTTCCCGTTGCCGTCCACGATCTGAACCACATCGCCCTGCGCATTCTTGACGTACAGATATGTGGTCCCGTTGTACGTCACGGACGCCGGGCCCAGAGAGTCGTAGGTAAAGTGCAGCTTGCTGCTGCCCCAGGACATCTCCGTCAGTTTAAAACAATGGTCTCTTGATTGATATACACGGTGTAGCTTTCAGAGAATTCGGGAATATAGGCAAAAAAGCAGTACATTCGAGCCACCCCATTCTCAATTTCGTAGGAGTAAAATGTAGAAAATGCGGAGTCTGACACGGATGGGAGCGGATCCTGATCTGTCGACATGTAAGTAAGGTGAATGTAGTGGTCTCCATAGTCCGGGACGAAGCACTCTGTTATGTGGCACAAGTTGTCCTCTATTTGTGCCACTTTATCGGTGTAACGCAAAGAAATAGGGGCGACCTGTCCATTGTCGAGGATCTGAAAAACATTCCATTCGTAGTCGCCGTTTGATGCATCGTACCAATACAGTAGGGCAGTTTCCGTTCCATCTACCCGCAGGATGACATCCTTTTTTGATAAATCAACGAATGAAGGCCAAACGGTAACTGAAGACATGCAGGCTGTCAGAAGAAAAACCAAGAAACACAAATGAAAAAACGGAATGATGCGTTTAAATAATTTCATATAATTTATCACCCTATGAACATCTGACTAAATGCAGGCGCTAACTGCGGCATATAAGCAAGTAGCCATCCATATCCCTCAAATGCCGCAAAGGCCATCAAGGCGACCACCCTGGCATCCATACTGACACAAGCATACCCGGCACTTGAAGCGCCTCGGTCATCATACCACACGTTAGAAATCTCCCACTCAATTCGCAATTCTGCAGCATCTGCTCTTACACTGTATATCATCCCAGAATTTCCAAATTTAGAAGCCGCATACGAAATACCAACACCATTTTAAACAGATCATAGGCAAAAGAGTTCCCCAGAGGAATCCGTGTAGATATATCTCCATCTTCAATATCAATGTTGGCAAATGGATGGGATATCAATGCGGCATCAGAAAATGCAGGAGTTGATACAATATTACCCGTTTCGTATCGAATAAAATTGCACGGAGTGCGTACAGGGGCATTCGAATTTATATCACGACTTGAAGCTGTATAAGTGACTCCTGTAGCACGGACATAGATTCCAGATGTATTCATTGTATGTCGCCTTGCCTGCAATTTGATGTAATACTGAGCATCCCGCGTTCCGCCATCTGTCATCATAGTCATAGTATTGCGGGGAAGCATCCCACTGGAATCCCGATAGCGCAGGGGATTTCCATTGCAGTACGCAAACATGTTATATCCGGTAAATCCCTGTCCCGTGGAAGCATAGCCGTCCGCATTGATAAACCTTCCCCAGACCGGGTTATAGTACCGGCTGCTGAGGTAGTAGAACCCCGTCTCGGTGTCATAGACGTACCCACGATAACGCAGGGGATTCGCAGCGCCGAGGGTGGCGGCCGTAGTGCCGTCGGTGGACATGGGCGCACCCCAGGGGTCGTAGGTGTAGGACACCACCATGGTGCCGCTGGCATTCACAAGGCCGGTGACATCGCCCTGGGCGTTCTTCAGGTAGAAATACTTGACGCCGTTATACGTCACGGACGCCGGACCCAGAGAGTCGTAGGTAAAATGCAGCTTGTTGCTGCCCCAGGTCATCTCCGTCAGTTTAAAACAATGGCCTCTTGATTGATATACACGGTGTAGCCCTTCGGGTACGACGAAAGCACCGCCCACGCGGCATACTTCTGTGGAAGGTCCTGATTGCTGTAAGTACCAAAGTCAGAGCCAAGAGAATCGGCAAAAGTCGGGGCGGTACCCGATGCGTTCATATGGAGACTGATGCAGTAACAGTCGGAGCCGGCCACCCTGAATACATCGACAAAGCAGATATCGTCTCCCACGTCTATGATCCGGCCCGAAGAAATGGGGTATATTGCCTGGGACGGAGCGCGCCAGCCCTTGGCCGTCTTTCGGAAAACGCTGAAATTCATACCCCGTTCAGACTTACTGCCATCGCTCCCAGCGGCGACTAAGGTATAATTTTCCGTGTCTGACCGCGCCAGCATCTCCGGATAATCCTTGAATAATCCGTCTGCCTCCACAGCTTCCTGCAAGGTGGGATATGACCGCCGGGGCCAGTAAACCGTTAATACAGTATCCAACGCAAAGGTCAGAACACACAGCGCAATGACGGCAATGATTTTCTTTTTGCGGCTCATTTCGTACACTCCTTCCCTAGGTGGGGTTATAGTACCGCCTGCTGAGGTAGTACAGGCCCGTTTCGGTGTCATAGACGTACCCGCGATAGCGCAGGGGATTCACGGCACCCAGTGTGGCGGCCATGGTGCCGCCGGTTTTCAGGTAGAAATACTTAACGCCGTTATACGTCACGGACGCCGGGCCAATGGAGTCGTAGGTAAAATGCAGCTTGTTGCTGCCCCAGGTCATCTCCGTCAGCCAAGACGATTATTCCTCCTCGTCGGGTTCCTGATCCTCCAGGTCGGGAGGTATTTCCCCCCGCCGCAGGTTCTCGAACTGCATGCGTTCCTCGCCCGGCAGTAGTGGAAACACCAGAATATGAGGCCATCGAAGGAGCGTGCGCTCCAGATCAATTTTTCCCCCCTCCATTGTCCGGATCGGTATGGTACTGCAAACCATTAAAAACGGCTGGCCTCCCCATGGAGGATCACCTATGTCCATAGGGTACACGTTAATACTCTGGAACCGCTGCCATGGATATAGACGGCGGATGATACCCAAAAAAATGACCGTAACTCCTTTGGTAGATACAATATATGTTCGGCTGGTAGCAAGTATCTCACTAAGGCCTACGACATTGAGTATTAAGCCTATAGCAACAATCGTGACCGTGTCAATTGCTATGCGAAAAGGCGGCTGAAAAACCCAGTAAAAGGTCTCAACAAAGTAATGATAATCAAAGTATATGAGCACCATCGCCATTCCTACCGCGGCGGCATGAACCTTGCGGGGCTCAATACGCAAAGTATTTGTTTCTGATTTTTTGCTATGAAAACGTACCCCTAAAAAGGGCGCAAAACAGCTCCCGCCTTCC
>OLVU01001098.1_pt1 | contig 19475 bp, 15 predicted proteins | sample 1673321 | NCBI WGS metagenome assembly OLVU01 (sample SAMEA3178942, study PRJEB25190) | human gut metagenome | biome: human gut; feature: human-associated habitat; material: faeces | place: Austria | collected 2013 | reverse complement strand
AATGAAACAGGAAATGGTTCAGGTGGCTTCTATGATGGCTGGCAAACTGGTGTCAGAATCCATCAGTGAAGAGGCACAGGCCAAGTTGATTGAAGAGACATGCAATGAAATGGGGGATTCGACATGGCAAAGTTAGTTTCAAAAGTGTACGGCGATGCTTTGTTTTCTCTTGCGGTAGAAGAGAATCGTGTGGATGAACTCTGGGACGAAACGCGTGCGATGAAGCAGGTGCTTTCGGAAAATCCGGATTTCATGGCGATTTTGGAACATCCTGAAATGACGATGGAAAAAAAGATGGATGTGCTGCAGGAGGTTTTTCAAAAGGAACTGTCCCAGGACATGATGGGACTTTTGCATGTTCTTGTAAAAAAAGGAAGAATCGGAGAACTAATCCCTGTGTTAGCATATTTTAATGAATGTGCCATGGCATACAAAAAGATAGGAAAAGTTCAGATTCAGACGCCGATGCCACTATCGGAGAAACAAAAAAAGAAAATTGAACAAAAACTTCTTGAGGTGAGCGAGTACGAAACTTTGTCGGTGGACTATGAAATTGATAAGAGTCTGCTTGGTGGCATTGTGATTCGTATTGGCAACCAAGTTCTTGACAACAGTATCCGTGCAAAACTGGATGCGATGACAAGAGATTTGAGTAAAGTAAGGCTGTCAAATTAGACGGGCGGCTTTCAGAAAGAAGGTGTGTTGGAAACATGAATTTAAGACCGGAAGAAATTAGTTCAGTCATTAAAGAAGAAATAAAAAAATATAGTACGGAGTTTGAAGTTGCCAATGTAGGAACGGTAATTCAGGTTGCCGATGGAATTGCCCGTATTCATGGACTGGAGAAGGCAATGCAGGGTGAGCTGTTGGAGTTCCCGCATGAAGTGTACGGAATGGTCATGAACTTAGAGGAAGATAATGTTGGTGCGGTTTTACTTGGTGATTCGGCAAACATTAACGAAGGTGACATGGTTAAGACGACAGGACGTGTGGCAACGGTGCCGGTTGGCGACGCAATGTTAGGCCGCGTTGTGAATGCGCTCGGACAGCCAATTGATGGTAAAGGTCCGGTAAATACGGATAAGATTCGTCCGATTGAGCGTGTGGCATCAGGTGTTATTTCCCGTAAATCGGTAGATACACCGCTGCAGACAGGTATTAAGGCGATTGACTCCATGGTTCCAATCGGAAGAGGTCAGCGTGAGCTGATTATCGGTGACCGCCAGACCGGTAAAACGGCAATTGCGATTGATACCATCATTAACCAGAAAGACCAGGATGTACTTTGTATTTATGTAGCAATCGGACAGAAAGCATCAACGGTTGCGAATATTGTAAAGACACTCGAAGAGAGTGGTGCGATGGATTATACAACGGTTGTAGCAGCGACCGCAAGTGAGTTAGCACCACTTCAGTACATTGCGCCATATGCAGGCTGTGCGATTGGTGAAGAGTGGATGGAGAGCGGCAAGGATGTTCTTATCGTTTATGATGATTTGACCAAACATGCGGCTGCTTATCGTACCCTTTCATTGCTTCTTCGCAGACCACCAGGACGTGAGGCTTTCCCTGGCGATGTCTTTTATCTGCATTCCCGTCTTTTGGAGCGTGCAGCAAAATTGTCAGATAAATTAGGTGGCGGTTCTTTGACGGCACTGCCGATTATTGAGACACAGGCAGGTGACGTATCGGCATACATTCCGACTAATGTAATTTCGATTACAGATGGTCAGATTTATTTGGAGACCGAGATGTTTAACTCCGGTTTCCGTCCGGCGGTAAATCCGGGTCTGTCCGTATCCCGAGTTGGTGGTTCGGCACAGATTAAAGCGATGAAAAAGATTGCGGGACCGATTCGTATCGAGCTTGCACAGTACCGCGAACTGGCCGCATTTTCCCAGTTTGGCTCCGATTTGGATGCCGACACAAAACGCCAGTTAGACCAGGGTGAAAGAATCCGTGAGATTTTAAAGCAGGATCAGTATGCGCCGCTGCCGGTATGGTATCAGGTTATTATCATTTATGCAGCGACAAAACAGTATCTTTTGGATATTGCGGTAGAAGATGTCCTTGCGTTTGAAAAAGGTTTGTTCCGTTTTGTGGATGAAAAGTATCCGGAAGTACCGGCTGCCATCCGCGATGAGAAACAAATCAGTGAAGAGACAGAGAAGAAATTGATTCAGGCGATTGAGGAATATAAACGCAATTTTATTCATGAGAAATAAAAGAGAGGTGTGATGCTATGGCCTCAATGAGGGACATCAAAAGAAGAAAAGAAAGTATACAAAGCACTTCTCAGATTACAAAGGCAATGAAACTGGTTTCGACTGTAAAACTTCAAAAAGCGAAGGGAAGAGCAGAAGAAACACAGCCTTATTTTAACAAAATGTATGAGACGGTTTCGGGTATGCTTGCCAAATCCGGCACCGTGAGATATCCCGGAAAACGAGAGAAAAATCCGGATGAACCATGCAAAAAAGGTGTGATTGTAATTTCGTCAAACCGTGGACTGGCGGGCGGTTACAATTCCAATCTTGTCAAGTTAGTTACCAAAGGTGATTTTGACCGAGAAAATACGATTATTTTTCCGGTTGGAAGAAAAGGCTTGGAAAGCCTTGTGAGACAGGGGTATACCTGTCAGGGTGATTTTTCCGAGGTGATTAACAATCCGTTGTTTGGAGATGCGGTAAGCATTGGAAAGACCGTGATTGGTGCGTTGGAAAATGGTGACATTGATGAAGTGTATTTAGCGTATACGGTATTTAAAAATACCGTGACACAAATCCCTACTTTGATTAAAATTCTTCCATTTGCAGAGGATGATATCAAGGAGACTGCACAGGAAGAGGATGAGAAGGATAAGGGTGCTGTGGCACAGATGAATTATGAGCCGGAGGAGGAAGAAACTCTGGGTTATATCATTCCTTTGTATGTAAACAGCCTAATCTTTGGTGCGCTCGTGGAAGCGGTGGCCAGTGAAAATGGTGCGCGTATGCAGGCGATGGATTCTGCAACAAGTAACGCAGAGGAGATGATTGATACCTTGGGATTGCAGTATAACCGTGCAAGACAGGCTGCAATTACTCAGGAATTGACAGAGATTGTTGCTGGTGCGTCAGCGATAAGTTAGGAGGTAGAAAATGGCAGAGAATAGTAAGACAAGTCTCGGCGTAATTACCCAGATTGTTGGAGCCGTACTGGATATTCGTTTTCAGGATGGAAACCTGCCTGAGATTAATGAAGCAATCCACATCAAACGACAGGATGGGGATAAGCTTGTAGTTGAGGTGGCACAGCATTTGGGTGATGATACCGTTCGCTGTATTGCCATGGGACCAACGGATGGTCTGGTCCGCGGCATGGAAGCAGTGGCAACGGGAGCTCCGATTTGTGTGCCGGTAGGTGAAGAAACATTAGGACGTATGTTTAATGTTCTCGGCGAGCCAATTGATGAAAAAGAGCCGCCAAAAGTAAAAGAGTATGATCCGATTCACAGAAAAGCACCTTCTTTTGAAGAGCAGTCTACCGAATCGGAGATTTTGGAAACCGGTATTAAAGTAATTGACCTTTTGTGCCCATATCAGAAGGGTGGTAAAATTGGTTTGTTTGGTGGTGCCGGTGTAGGTAAAACGGTACTCATTCAGGAGTTGATTACAAACATTGCTACAGAGCACGGTGGATATTCGGTATTTACCGGTGTTGGTGAGCGTACCCGTGAGGGAAATGATTTGTACTATGAAATGATTGAGTCCGGCGTAATTGATAAAACAACCATGGTGTTTGGACAGATGAATGAGCCGCCCGGAGCGAGAATGCGAGTAGGTCTTGCCGGACTTACGATGGCAGAATATTTCCGTGACAAAGGTGGAAAGGATGTGCTTTTGTTCATTGACAACATCTTCCGTTTTACGCAGGCAGGTTCTGAGGTTTCAGCACTTTTAGGACGTATGCCGAGTGCGGTAGGTTACCAGCCGACACTGCAGACAGAGATGGGTGCTTTGCAGGAGCGAATCACTTCGACAAAGAGCGGTTCGATTACATCCGTTCAGGCGGTTTATGTACCGGCCGATGACTTGACAGACCCGGCTCCAGCGACGACTTTTGCCCACTTGGATGCGACAACCGTATTGGAGCGTTCGATTGCAGAACTTGGTATTTACCCGGCAGTAGACCCGCTGGCTTCAACATCCCGTATGCTGGACCCTCGTGTGCTGGGTGAAGAACATTATCAGGTTGCCCGTGGTGTTCAGGAGATTTTGCAGCGTTACAAAGAGTTACAGGATATTATTGCCATTCTTGGTATGGACGAGTTGTCGGAAGATGAGAAAATGCTTGTCAACCGTGCGCGTAAAGTGCAGCGATTCCTGTCGCAGCCATTTAACGTCGCAGAACAGTTTACCGGTCTTCCCGGTAAATATGTTCAGTTGTCTGATACGATTCAGGGCTTCAAAGAAATTCTGGATGGTAAACATGATGAGATTCCGGAAGGTTATTTCTTAAATGCCGGAAGTATTGATGATGTTGTAGCACGATACAAAGAGAGCCGCCAGTAATTTCGGGCGGATAGGAAAGGAAGTGGTTACAACATGGCAGAACGTAAAACATTTCGTCTTGAAGTGATTTCGCCGGAGCGCATTTTCTATACCGGAGATGCTGAGATGGTGGAACTTACGACGACGGAAGGTGACATCGGAATCTATGCGGATCACATTCCGCTTACGACGATTGTTGCGCCGGGTGTAATGACGATTACCGAGCCGGGGGGCGTGCTCAAAGAGGCAGCAGTGCTGGAAGGCTTTATGGAAATTACTCCGGATAAAGTTACAATTCTTGCCCAGTCCTGCGAGTGGCCGGAAGAAATTGACATCAATCGTGCGGCAGAGGCGAAGGCGAGAGCCGAGCGCCGCTTAAAAAGCGCGGATGAAAATATTAACATGGCACGAGCAGATTTGGCTTTGCGAAAATCGTTGATTCGATTGCAGTTAGCTGAAAAATAAAAAGAATCCCCTAAAAAGCAGGATATTTGCGTTGCAAATATAGCTTTTCGGGGGATTTCTTTTTATTTTTTGCTTTTTGGGGAAGAGGAGGCTGGTGAGAGCGCCCACGAGACGCAAAGCTTTTCTACGCAATTACGGAAACCAAAAAACTCACTATGGAAACCCCTCCGAAATTATGGTAAAATAGTGAATAATAGGGTAGTTGCAATAACATACGAAGGAGAGAGTTTATTATGGTTATTAAGGTGATTTTGTTACTGGTATTTTTTGCCGTGATGCTTGGGATTGGATTTTATTCCAGAAAGCATGCGACAGATGTGAATGGTTTTGTGTTGGGAGGACGTTCGGTTGGTCCGTGGCTGACCGCATTTGCATATGGAACGTCTTATTTTTCAGCGGTTGTATTTGTCGGATATGCAGGACAGTTCGGTTACAAATACGGACTTGCTTCCACTTGGATTGGAATTGGCAATGCAGTGCTTGGTTCTCTGCTTGCATGGGTTGTATTGGGACGACGTACAAGAATTATGACAAAGCATTTGAAATCCATGACCATGCCGGATTTCTTTGGAAAACGTTATGGCAGTAAATCGCTTCGCGTTGCAGCGTCGATGATTGCCTTTATTTTCCTCATTCCGTATACCGCATCGGTGTATAATGGTCTTTCCTATTTGTTTGGTATGGCATTTGATATTGACTTCCGCATCTGTGTAGTCGTGATGGCGGTGCTGACCGGTGTATATGTTATTGTGGGCGGTTATATGGCGACTGCACTGAATGACTTGATTCAGGGAATTATTATGTTATTTGGTATTGTGGCAGTCATTGCGGCAGTGCTTTCCGGTCATGGCGGATTTTTGGCTGCAGTGAAGGAACTTGCGCATGTGCCAAGTGACGTAATGCCGGGAGCTTATGCATCTTTCTTTGGACCAGACCCATTGAATCTGCTTGGGGTTGTGATTTTAACTTCATTGGGTACGTGGGGCCTTCCACAGATGATTCAGAAATTTTATGCCATTAAAGATGAAAAAGCAGTACATACAGGAACTATTATTTCGACGTTGTTTGCCGTAGTTGTTTCCGGCGGCTGCTATTTCCTTGGTGGATTCAGCCAGATTTCCGGTGTGACAGAAGCAGCCGATGGCAGTGTGGCATATGATACTATTATACCGACGATGCTTTCAAGCCTGCCTGACATTCTGATTGGAATTGTCATTGTGCTTGTTTTGTCTGCATCCATGTCGACTTTGTCGAGCCTTGTGCTGACGTCAAGTTCCACACTCACACTTGATTTTATCAAACCATTGTTTGTAAAAGATATGAGTGAGAAAAAGCAGTTAATCTGGATGAGAATACTGCTTGCGTTCTTTATCATCATTTCCGTTGTGATTGCACTTGATCCGCCGGCATTTATTGCACAGCTTATGGGAATCAGCTGGGGTGCTCTGGCAGGAGCGTTTTTAGCACCATTTTTGTATGGACTGTACTGGAAGCGCGTGACAAAAGCGGCTGTCTGGGCAAGTTTTATTGCCGGAGTTGGAATTACGGTTTCTAACATGTTTATCAATTATATTGCATCACCGATTAACGCCGGAGCATTAGCAATGATTGCTGGTTTGATTGTTGTCCCGGTTGTTAGTGTAATAACGAAGAAACCGGACGAAGCAATTGTAGATGGAATTTTTAACTGCTTGGATGAAAAAGTTATGGTAGAGCAGAAAATGGCTTTGCCGGAAGAGGACGAAGAGTAAACGTATACAATGGAAATGAGGGGGTGTCGGATATGGCGCGAAAAAAAAGGAAAAGTCTAATTTTTACCATCATGCGAATGTCAGTAATTCCGATTGCAATTTTAGGAGTTGTCATGACATTTTACAGTCAGAATTCGGTTCATGAAGGTATGGTATTTGAGATTGAAAAGAGTTTGTCCGGTATCGCTCATAATCTGATTAGTATTTATAATGTGTTGGATGCGGGAGATTTTTCACAGAAAGACGATAGGGTTTATAAGGGGGAAACAGAAATTACATCGGATTACCGCGTTTTAGACGATATTAAAAATGATACCGGTGCGGATGTTACTGTATTTGTTGGTGATGAGAGATGTCTTACAACACTGGTTGATAAAAAAGGAAATCGTTTGGTTGGCTCTCACTTAGATAAAGAAGTTGCTTCACAAGTGATTGAAGACGGGGAAGAATATTTTTCCCAGAATGTTGACGTTATGGGAGTCAGATACTTTGGTTACTATGTGCCAATTCGCAATGATGAGAATGAAGTTGTAGGTGTTAGTTTTGCCGGAGAGTCGGCGGAGTCTGTGAATACTTCCATGAGATTTATGACGCAGGGGAATGTGATTATCTGCCTGTTTATCATAATTCTTGCCGGATTTATCTGCAATCTGTCGGCACAGAAAATGGTGGAGGCGATTCAGGCAATTAAGAGATTTCTTGGCAGAGTGTCGCATGGAGAATTTCATCATGAAATGCCGGAAAATGTTTTAAAGAGAGGCGACGAACTGGCGCAAATGGGCGAATATGCAGTGGCGGTCAGTGATTCATTGGAAGAAATGGTGTCACGTGATCCATTGACAAAACTTCTGAACCGGCGTGCGGCGCAGATTCAGATGGATTACCGTAGAGAAAACGATTGTTTTTCACTTGCGATTGCGGATATCGATTTTTTTAAGAGTGTCAATGACAGTTATGGTCATGAAAAAGGTGACGAAGTTCTAAAATATGTTGCCGGAGCACTACGGAAAGCAGTTGGTGAAGATGGTTTTTCCGCACGCTGGGGTGGCGAAGAATTTTTGATTGGTTTTGATGGAACAGTAAATGAGACGAGAAAAGTTTTGCAGGGATTTTTGGATGATGTGAAATCGAAAAAGTTTTCACATAACGGTATGGAATTCTCAATTTCTCTGACGATTGGTATTGTAACTTACTGTGAAGAAGAGAAAATGGAAGAAGCGATTAACCGTGCGGACGAACTTCTTTATTATGGAAAAGAGCATGGGCGAGACCAGATTGTAATGGAATCAAGGGAGGAGGAATCCTGATGCCGAAAGCGCCAAACCAGAAATACAAATTATTTTATATTTTGGAACTGCTGCGAAGTGAGAGTGACGAAAAACATCCGGTAACGATGCCGCAAATCATCTCGTATTTAAAGCAGAATGGTATTCATGCGGAAAGAAAAAGTGTTTATTCGGACATGGAAGCTTTGCAGATACTCGGGTACGATGTTGTATGTCAGAAAAACCCGGCGGGTTACTATCTGGGAAGCCGTGAGTTTGAATTGGCGGAGTTAAAACTTTTAGTTGATGCTGTGCAGGCGTCCAAATTTATTACGCAAAAACAAAGCAGAAATTTGATTGAGAAGTTGGAACATTTCACGAGCCGCCATGAGGCAAATCGGTTACAGCGTCAAGTTTGTGTCAATGACCGTGTGAAAACAGAAAATTTGTCTTCCCTTTATCTGATTGATGACATTCATCAGGCAATGCACGAAAATCAACCGGTTACTTTTGTTTACTGCGAATGGAATCAGAACAAGGAACTTGTGCCGCGGCACGGTGGCGAACGCTATCTTGTTTCTCCGTGGATGCTTATGTGGGAAGACGAAAATTATTATCTGCTGGCGTATGACCACAAAGCAGAGATGATTAAATATTTCCGTGTAGATAAACTTCGACAGTTAAAGAGAGAAGAGGGAAAAAGAGAAGGGGAAACAGCATATCAAAAACTGGATGTCACGGATTTTTCAAAAAAAACGTTTGGAATGTTTGCCGGGGAGAAAAAAAGGCTTCAGCTTGTTTTTGATAATTCGCTGATTGGCGTTGCAATTGACCGTTTTGGAAAGGAAATTCCTGTTTTAAAAGAGTCCGAGACACAGTTTCGGACATTCGTAGAAATCAGTGTCAGCAAGCAGTTTTATGGCTGGCTTGCGGGGATTGGAAAGGGTGTTTCGATCGTGGAACCAAAAGAAGAACAAGAGAAGTATCGGAAGTATCTTGAAAATATTTGGAAACTATGATATTCTACCATTGATTATGAGAATTTGTATCAATTACGCCAAGGAGGACAAGAATGAGAGGAATAGAAACCCCGATTAAGACACTGAGACAGAAAGTGTTTACAGAAGTTGCAAAAGTCGCTTTTGATTCACAGAACATAAATGATGATATCGAGGCAATCCCATATAAAATTACGCCGGGAGATGCGCCTTTATACCGTGAGAGTATTTACCGTGAGCGTGCTATCTGCTCGGAGCGTGTGCGTCTTGCGATGGGACTTTCATTAAGACCGGATGACGAACCGGTTCACGTTACAAGTGGATTGGATGAGAGTAATGTGGCAGAAAAATATTATGAGCCGCCTTTGATGCAGGTAATTCCGTCGGCTTGTGATATGTGTGAGGATAACGTATATGAAGTATCCAATCAGTGCCGTGGCTGTGTGGCACATCCTTGTGTAGAGGTTTGCCCGAAAGGTGCTATCAGCATTGTAGACGGAAAATCTCATATTGATAAAGATAAATGTATTAAATGTGGAAAATGTAAGGCAATCTGTCCTTATGATGCAATTGCGAAGAAGGTTCGTCCATGTGCAGCTGCATGTGGTGTGAAAGCCATTTCCAGTGATGAGCGCGGACGTGCCCAGATTGATGATGAAAAATGCGTAAAATGCGGACAATGCATGGCTGCATGTCCATTTGGAGCGATTGCAGATAAATCCCAGATTTTCCAGTTGATTCAGGCAATGAAGCAGGGACCGGTTATTGCCGAATTGGCTCCGGCGGTTATCGGACAGTTTGGTGACGATGTCCGTCTTTGGAAAATCAAAGCAGCGTTGAAAGAAATTGGTTTTGCGGAAGTGTTCGAAGTTGCACTTGGTGCAGATATCGGAGCGATTACGGAAGCAAGACATTATGTAAATGAAGTAAAAACAGGAAAACTTCCATTTTTGCTGACTTCCTGTTGTCCGGCTTGGTCGATGTTGGCAAAGAAAACACTGCCGGATATGGTAGAGACTGTTTCAAGTGCTCTGACACCGATGGTGGCTACTGCACGTACAATTAAACAGCGTCATCCGGAAGCTAAGATTGTATTTGTCGGACCGTGTGCGGCAAAGAAACTGGAAGCTTCCCGCCGTTCGGTACGAAGTGATGTGGATTTTGTAATTACCTTTGAAGAATTGGATGCGATTTTCACTGCCAAAGGAATTGATATGGAAACCTATGATGCAGAGGAGCCAATTCATGACGCAACAGGAACCGGACGTGGTTACGCCGTTGCCGGTGGTGTTGCAAATGCCATTGAAAACTGCATTAACGAATATTATCCGGGAACGGAAGTTTATATTGAGCATGCGGAAGGATTATCCGACTGTCAGAAAATGCTTCTTATGGCGAAGGCCGGTAAAAAGGATGGCTGTCTGATTGAAGGTATGGGCTGTCCGGGTGGCTGTGTTGCCGGTGTTGGTACGAATATTGCGATACCGAAAGCGGCGCAGGCTGTGCGCAAGTTTGTTAAGGATTCAACAACTGCACTGCCACCGAAAGAATATTCAGAAATTGATTTGCCGTAAGGTAAAATAAACAAGATAAGAAAGAGGGTATTTTGATTGTAAAATCGGAATACCCTCTTTGTGACAGAAGGCATTTGATCATATTTAATCAATAGCGGAGGCAGTATGAAAATCGAACGAATTATTTTATTTACCAAGGGAATTGAAACATTAAGTTTTTTTAGTGAGCAGCTTGGGAAGACTTTTAGTAAATTGGGATATGAAGTGTTTTACTTTGACCAGTGTAAATCGTATGATAGTCTTGCCGAATTGCTTTTGTTTGCCAAACCGGAGGCAACAGCGGCAGTGACGTTTAATTTTGACGGCTGCTGTGGTGAGGGATATTTTATTGACTGCAGGGGAATTCATTTGTTTGATGACAGAAAAATACCGGTTATCAATATTGTGGTTGACCATCCGTTTTACTATCATAAATTTCTGCCATTTTTGCCAAAAGACTACTGCCAGATTTCGATTGACAGAGAGCATGAAGCTTATTTGCAGTATTATTTTCCGGAAATTAAGCGGGGGCTGTTTCTGCCATTGGCGGGAACGTCCTTGTGGGAAGATGATACGCTGCCTAAGTGGGAAGAACGCCCATATGACGTTGTATTTACCGGAAATTACACGCCGCTTTCTAAATTTGAACCGACGATTGAGAGACATGGCAAAGAGTATGCCGATTTTTATTACGGAATTATTGAGGATTTTAAGAAACATCCGCATCTGGGGATGGATATCGGAATTCGTGAGCATCTGCTTTCCGAGGTTGAGGATATTACCGAAGACGGTGTAAAAGAAATGATGCCAAATATGATTATGATCGATTTGTATGTGCGCAATTATTTTCGTGGAAAAGTGGTGCAGACGCTTGTGGATGCCGGTGTTTCCGTGCATTGTTTTGGAGCTGGATGGGAATTTCTTCCCTGTGAACATCCGGAAAATCTGATAAAAGAGGGTGGCGTTGATTCACTGGCGTGTCTGCAGGCGTTAAGCAAGGCGAAAGTTTCTTTGAATGTAATGCCGTGGTTTAAGGATGGCGCACATGACCGCGTATTTAATTCGATGTTAAACGGCGCTGTATGTTTTACCGACTGGAGCCGGTATTTGACAGAAAATTTACGGGATGGAGAGGATATTTTCTTTTATGAACTGGATGCACTTGAATGCCTGCCGGATATGGTGCAGGGAATTTTAGAAAATCGAAAGAAATGGGAGCACATGCAGAAAGCGGCGTATGAGACGGCTGAGAAGTCGCATACATGGGAACACCGTGCAGGGGCTGTGCATAAAGAAATTCTTTCCAAGATACGCTAAATGTGGTATGATGATACATAAGTCAAAGCGTCCACGTAGTATAAAGCGGGAGAAATGGAGGTAAAGATGGCTAGAAAAAACAAAAAACAGCGGAAACATCCTAAGTTTTGGTTTGGGTTTAAAATTGTATTACTTTTGTTTCTGCTCACAATATTAGTCGGCGGAATTATCTTTTATTTCAAATATGGAAAAGATATCTTCGCAATGCAGGATGACGCGGTTGCGCTTGTGAAAGAGTCGTCCATAGATACATTCCGTTCATCCGAGACGTCGATTGTGTATAACAATAAGGGCAAAGAGATAGCGAAATTAAAGGGAGAAAAAGACTCCTATTACCTTACCTTGGACAAAATACCAAAGGCGGTAAAGGATGCAGCAATTGTTACCGAAGACAAAAAGTTTTACTCACATAACGGAATTGATGCCAAAGGTATTATGCGTGCGGTTTTTGCATTGATTAAGAACAACGGTGAGAAAACACAGGGAGCATCGACAATTACCCAGCAGTTAGCACGCGGTGTTTTCCTCTCGACGGAGAAGACGTATGAGCGTAAAATAAAGGAAATTTTTATTGCGCTTGAGCTGGAAAAGAAGTACACCAAAAGCCAGATTCTGGAATTTTACTTAAATACCATTTATTATGCAAATGGTTACTATGGAATTGAGGCGGCGGCACGCGGATATTTCGGAAAGAGCTGTCAAGAATTGTCACTTGGGCAGTTATGCTTTTTGTGTTCTATTCCAAATAATCCAACCCTTTATAACCCATTGAAAAATTTTGATAACACGGTCAAACGTAAAAATCGTATTTTGGACCAGATGTTAGATGATGGCGTGATTACGAAGGTGGATTACGATGAGGCGTACCAGGAAGAAATTAAACTGAATATTCAGGAAGTGCAGAAACGAGATTACATCCAGACGTTTGTTTCTTACTGTGCGATTCGCGAGTTGATGAAAAAGAATGGATTTGAGTTTAAAAATTCATTTGCGGATAAGGAAGAAAGAGAGACCTATGAGACGGAGTATGATGATGCGTACTCGACGGCTCAGCAGATGCTTTTGAATAAAGGATATAAGATTTATACATCTTTTGACTTGAAGAAACAGAAAAAACTGCAAAAAGCAGTCAATCATAATTTGTCCGGATTTAAGGATAAAGAGACAAACGGAACCTACAAAATGCAGGGTTCGGCAGTATGTATCGATAATAAGACCGGACGTGTTGTTGCACTGGTGGGCGGACGAAGCCAGGAGACGGAAGGACTTTCCCTAAACCGTGCGTACCAGTCTTACCGTCAGCCGGGTAGTTCAATTAAGCCGTTGATTGTTTATACACCGACTTTGGAGCGTGGTTCAACGGCAAGCACGACCGTACATGATTATAAGTTTAAGGGCGGTCCGTCAAATAGTAGTGGACGTTACTACGGTTATGTTTCGCTTCGTTTTGCGGTGGAGCAGTCCTTGAATACGGTTGCATGGCAGCTGTTTGAGAAGTTAAAACCGGAAGTTGGCTTGCAGTATTTATTGGATATGAATTATTCCAAAATCGTGAAGTCGGATTACTACTTGTCGGCATCCCTTGGCGGATTGACATACGGTACCAGTACGTTGGAGATGGCATCCGGTTATGCAACACTGGAAAATGACGGAAAGTACCGGGAACCAACGTGCATTGTGAAAATTTTAGATTCCGATGGAAATGAAATTGTTTCCGATAAAGTCGAGCAAAAGAGTGTTTACAAGAAGGATTCAGCACATGCGATGGTTGATATCCTGACCGGTGTAATCAAACGTGGTACGGCACGTGGTCTTGGCCTTGATAATGGACAGCCAAGTGCCGGTAAGACCGGAACAACCAATGATAAAAAAGACGGCTGGTTCTGTGGTTTTACACCATATTATACAACGGCAGTCTGGGTTGGCTATGATTCGCCGAAAACAGTTGCCGATTTGTATGGTTCGACTTATCCGGGACGAATCTGGCATGAGTACATGAATGAGATTCATAAAGACTTAGATGTAAAAGAATTTGATTTGGGTGAGTTATCATCGGGAAGTTCCGGTGGTGGCAGCAGTAGTGATTATACGACACCACAGGAAGATACCGGAAGTGGTGGAAGTGTAGATACGGACCCGGCAGATTCGAATGATAATGACGTTGATGTGGACCCGGATGATGGAACGGATACACAAGTTACGGAACCACCGGCCACGCAGGCACCGGCGACACAAGTTCCGGCAACAGCGGAACCGGCTGCGACAGAGCCTCCGGCAGACCCGGCAGCAGACCCGGCAACGGAGGGTACAGAATAAATAATAAGGGTTAAAAAAGCCTGTCAGGCAAATGCTTGACAGGCTTTTTGATAGGTGCGCCTTGCGACACACGTTTCTATTAGTGTTACTGATGATATTTCTTCAGGATGCGCTCGATACGCTCGGTTGGATTTAAGTATTCCGCAATCGAGGAATCATGATTTAAAGTATCGATAAGGAGAGCAATGTATTTGCTCATATCAACATTGATGTAATACTCACGCTGTAACAGTTCTTCCGGCTGATATACTAAGTTTGTCGTCATGACACGGTAAATCAGACCACTCTTATAAGCTTCATCAAACTTCTCCAGACCGTTTGTGAACAGACCAAAAGTAGAAGCAACGAAAATACGGTTTGCATTGCGGCGCTTCAATTCAGTTGCAACGTCAATCATGCTTTCACCGGAGGAAATCATATCGTCAATCACGACAACGTCCTTACCGGAAACATCAGCACCGAGGAATTCATGTGCAATAATCGGGTTACGTCCTTCAACAATTTTTGTGTAATCACGGCGTTTGTAGAAGGTTCCTACATCAACACCGGCTACGTTACCAAAGTAAATTGCACGTTCCATAGCACCTTCGTCCGGGCTGATAATCATCATGTTTTCCGGTTTGATATGAATGTCCGGTACATTTTTCAAAAGGGCTTTAATAAACTGATATGTTGGCTGTACAGTTTCAAAACTCTTTAATGGAATTGCATTCTGTACGCGAGGGTCATGTGCGTCAAAAGTGATAATATTGTCAACGCCTATAGCGGTCAGTTCCTGAAGTGCCAAAGCGCAGTCTAACGATTCGCGGGAACTGCGTTTGTGTTGTCTGCTTTCATACAGGAAAGGCATAATAACAGTGATTCGTCTTGCTTTTCCGCTGATTGCGGCAATCATACGTTTCAAATCCTGAAAATGGTCATCCGGTGACATATGATTAACCTGTCCACATACTGTGTAAGCTAAACTGTGGTTACATACATCAACAAGAAGGTATACATCTTTTCCGCGGACGGATTCATTTAAGATACCCTTTGCTTCACCGGACCCAAAACGTGGGCATACGGCATCGATGATGTAAGAATCCCTTTTGTAATTGGTAAAATGAATGGAAGAATCTACATCGGCTTCATTTCTCCAGCCAACAATGTAATCATCCACTTTTTTTCCGATTGCTTTGCTGCTCTCCAATGGAATAATACCAAGGTCTCCATAAGGGATTGTTTTCGACAAATCTTTTTGACTCATGATTAAAGTCCTCCGTGTAAATATTGTGTTGTAGGTTTATAGTTTGCAGCAACAGAAAGAAAAACATACTTAATGTTGCATAATTGCCTTTTTCAAACGAATGTCATCGCCGGTGATTTTTAATAATGTATAATTACTTGTAATCCGGGAGAAAATCCGCTCGCTGTAGCGTTCCCGTAAATCATCAAACGACAAGTTTGTTGAAATAATCGTGGAACGGTGGTTTGTTAATCGTGTATCGATACAGTGGTAAAGCTGAGAGGAAGTAAAACTATTGTTTAATTCTGTTCCCAAATCATCGATAATCAGTAAATCGCTGCTTAATAAATAAGAAAGCGAAGCATTTTTCCGGGTCTGTGATAAGTCCCGGTCAAATTTGCACGATTCTAAAATATCAAATAGTTTTAGAGAAGTCAAGTACACAACGGTATGAGACTTGTCTAAAAGCTCTTTTGCAATACAGTTTGTTAAAAAAGTTTTACCGACACCGGTGTTGCCGTATAACAGAAGATTTCCCGGTGTGTCCGAAAAACCGGATAAATAGGATTTCACGGTTTCTAAGACATGCCGCATATTGTCACGCGGTGTTTCGCCGGTTGCCTCTTCGGTGTAGTCATCCGGGTAAAAATCCAAATTAAAATGAGAAAAATTCTCATGTTCCAAAACGTCTTTCAAATTTGACTGTGAGTACAAATACTGAACAATCAGTTTTTCAAAACAATGGCATTTCCTGCCGTCAATATAGCCGGTATCCTTACAGTCAGCGCACTCGTAGACCGGTTTCAGGTAGTCCGCCGGGTAACCGTGCTGCAAAAGCAGGGCTTCTTTTTGTTTTGTGATTTTATCAATCTCGGCATCTAGGTCAATCGAATCGGTTTGTCCTTTCAAACGAGAGGCAGCGTGCTGCACCGAAAGTGTACGAATCCGATTTTCCAATTCGTTCATTTGGGGAATCGCATCATAGACTTCCTTCATGCGCTTTTTCAGGATGAAATTGTCCTTGAGCTGCTGATGATAGTAGTGGGACATCAGATGCTCGTACTGACTGTTGGTCAAAAGCATAATAAATGAATCCTTTCGTTTGTTTTATGCCTGCACATTGCGCAGTAACTGTTTTTCCAGTGAACTGTAATCCTCTTTTGAATACTCTCTTTGAGGAAAACTCTGGAATTGGTTTCTTTTTTGCTGTGTGGCAGAGTTTTTCTGCTCTCCGGTTTTTTTCTTCTGCTGAAATGACTTGTCGCATTTTTCTATGTCCGCAAGGGTGAGGACACCTTTCTTGTGCCAGTCCTTTAATATACTTGTTATGTAATTTAAATTTGTGCCACCGGTCTGCAAAACCGTACGCTTACATGCCTGCTCAATAATTTCATCCGAGAAGCCGTAATCACTCCATGTATCAATGATTTCACGTTCTGCCGGAGCAAGGGAGCGATTTAAGCCAAGTGCTTTGCTTACGACATGATAAAGACCTGAAAAAGCAGAAGATTCATCCTTTGCTTCCTCCGGCGTTGTAATCCCCTTTTTCGCCCATGTAAGACCAATTGCCTCCATATACTTTGGTGAAGTCTTTCCGCGGCTGTGTGCCGTGCGGTACAGGGTAGCAATCATCTCCTGTGAAAATCCGATGTCACACATAAAATATAAAATCATTTGCAGATGTGTGGTGGAAAGGGTCGTGCCAAGTATCTTTTCTGCCTGCGAAATCGCCTCGCTGATTTCAATATCTTTCATCAGTGCTTCCGCTTGTAAAGGAGTATACTCCTGGCGGTTCGGAATGGAGAGGCCGTCGGGTACAACGGTTTCTTCCGCTACCGGTGAAGCATCGATATCCGGTTCTCTTTCTGCCGTAACTGCTGACGCAGTGTCTGTGGCATCAGTAGAAAGAACAATCGAAGTAATCTCGCCATTTTGCTCTGTGAAAGAAAGAAGTCCTTCTTTCTGCCAGTAACGTAGTGCACGCAAAATGTCACTTTCTGTGCATTCGAAACAATCGGCAAGAGCATCAATGGATGAATTACCTGCGGTGTCGGCATGCTGGCAGAGCATAACCAGATACAAATATATTTTCACGAAATTGCCATTTGCAGATGGCATATGATTTTGAATAAATGAATTGGAAATCAAAGTGAGTCCGCAATTCGATGTTGTGGAAATTGTAAATCCCATAATAAAACTCATTCCCTTTCTCCATCAGGTATTTTTTACCTGTCAGCAAGGATGAGTATATCACAAAGAAAAAACAGTTGCAAATTGCAAATGTGCATACATTTCATGTAGAATTTATCTGTTGATAATGTGCATAATGTTCATAACAAAACCACAAACAGACTATTCTGGTAGAAAGAGTGGGTCAATGTGCCGAAATTACGTTGGTTGAGCTTGTCAAGTAAAAAATGCAATTTATTCACATTTTTTTTTGAACAAAAAAATATCCACAACCGTATCTTTCGACTGAATGTTGATAAGGTTGTGGATAACGTTCATAACTTAGTTATTCAGAAGATTTTCACCAATTTCTACTATGTTTCCGGCACCCATAGTTATCAACAGGTCGCCGTTGACTAAATTTTTTAAAATAAATTTTTCGATTTCGTCAAAACTGCGTAAATAGTGAACTTCCTTTCCGAGTTTTTCCAATTCTCTTGCAAGGTCAGCAGAAGAAATATCTCCCGGGTCTTTTTCACGCGCCGCATAAATGTCTGCTAAGATTACTTTATCTGCCAGAGAAAGAGCAGAGGCAAAATCCTTTAAAAAGGCGCGGGTGCGTGTGTAGGTATGCGGCTGGAAGGCACACCATAACGTTTTGTGCGGATAATTTTTCGCTGCTGTGAGTGTTGCTCGGATTTCCGTCGGGTGATGAGCATAGTCATCAATAATGGTAAATCCGTTTTTCTCACCTTTGTATTCAAAGCGGCGGTCTGCGCCGTGGAATGTAGTCAATGCTTTCTGGACGGTGCCGTCATCAATGCCATAGAGAGAGGCTAACGCTAAGCAGGCAAGGGTATTGGAAACGTTGTGTCTGCCGACTACGGACAGATGGAAATGCCCCTTTACTTCTCCTTGTACAACTGCGTCAAAGGTGCCGCATCCAAGGTCATTGTAAGTGATGTTTTCAGCTGTAAAATCAGCGTCTTTATTTTCTAATCCGTATGTGATAACACGGCAGGAAAGTCCCTCTGTAATTTCTTCATAATTTTCAATATCCGCATTGATAATTAATGTACCATGCTCCGGAATCCGTTTCGCAAATAAATGGAAAGAGTGACGGATATCAGAAAGGTCATGGAAAAAGTCCATATGGTCTTCTTCTATATTAAGTATCATTCCCACAGTAGGGAAAAAGTGAAGAAAACTATTCGTGTATTCACAAGCTTCCGTAATGAAATGCTTGGAGTGACCGATGCGGATGTTGCCGCCGATTGCTTCTAAAATACCGCCGACGGAAATTGTCGGGTCAAGGTTTGCTGCCAAAAAGATGTGGGAAGCAATCGAAGTGGTCGTTGTTTTTCCGTGTGTTCCTGCAATGGCAATGGCGGAAGAATAATTTTTCATTACCTGCCCAACCATAACTGCGCGCTCCATCAGCGGAAGATTTAATTTTTCAGCCGCCTGATATTCCGGATTGGTCTTTTTAACTGCTGCGGTATAGACAACCAAATCGATATCTTTTGTAATATTCTCTTCTTTTTGTCCATATACTACTTGTATGCCGAGAGATTCCAAATGTTTTGTGATTTTGCTTTCATGCCAGTCGGAACCGGTAATGGTAAAGCCCATGGAATGAAGCAGCTCGGCGAACCCGCTCATACTAATGCCGCCAATTCCAATAAAATAGACATGGCATGGATTTTCAAAATTAATATGGTACATGGTACTTCCTCCGAATAATCAAGTTAAATAAGCAAAGTCAATACTGAAAAACAGTTGTTTCTTAACACAAATTCTGCTTGATTTAAGTATACTCGATTTTGGAGGAATGTAAAGCGTAAATGTTATTATGCTGTGCGAATGAACGCCTATTCACAAAAC
>OLVU01001090.1_pt1 | contig 19691 bp, 8 predicted proteins | sample 1673321 | NCBI WGS metagenome assembly OLVU01 (sample SAMEA3178942, study PRJEB25190) | human gut metagenome | biome: human gut; feature: human-associated habitat; material: faeces | place: Austria | collected 2013 | reverse complement strand
CTATAATGGAGATATATTATGGAGAACAAAAATTGCAGATGGAACCATGAACCATGATATTTGGTGTGCAGATATTGACGGTGATGGGAAGCAGGAGATTTTCGTTGCAAATGCAAACGGAAGTTTAACTTGTCTTGATATTAGTGGAGAGAAGAAATGGGTTTTTACTCCACATGATAGCGTACACCGTACTCCTATGTATTCTGTATGTGTGGTGAAGCGTGATAATAAACCATATGTGGTTTGTGGAGATTTTTCTACAAATTGTTATTATCTTGATGCTTCTAATGGAAAGCTTGTCCATACGCTTTCAAGTAAAGACTACTCAAAAGCTAAAGTCTTTAAGATTGACAAAAAATATAATTCATTGCATGTTGCAAATTTTTTGAGACCAATACCTCTTGATAGTGGTAATGATTTACTCCTTATACATGGCTCGAACAATCATATGCAGTCTTCTGGAGAATTTTATGTAATGGAACCTCTTACAAATAAAGTTTTATCTTCTATAGTAAAACCTCTGAAGCAAAAAGGTACTGTAGGTGATGTAAGGGTTGTCGATCCGGATGGTGATGGAACTTATGAAGTGATATTCGGCTCTTCAGTTTTGAATGAAAATGAGTTTGGAAGAATAGAGTTCTCTAATAATTATACTAATGCAAAACTTTATTCATATCCTATTCAGCAAAAAAATATAGGTAGGGTTTCATATAGAGTAAACCAGCCTTTTATATTGTATGGTAAGTCAGGATACGATTATGGAGTATTGTCGTCTAATGCAATGGTTTTCTTCTCGTCTGAAGGATATTCAAAACAGATAAAGGATAAACTCCTCACAACTTTTGCATATAATGATATGTGTCAGGATGATAAAGGAAATATCATTCTAGCAAGTTGTCAGGATGGTGGTAGTTGCATTCATATTATCAAAACAGGAAAATCTTCATGGAAGTATGATTATGAGGAATTGATGCCAAAAGGGAATATAAAGCGGATCATGGACTACACTGAGGTGGTAAGGAAAGAATTGAATAATTTCAAAAAACCTGTTTGGCAGAGAGAGCCTGTGTGTGTAACCGGATTTGAGGGTACTAAGGAACCTATTTTTGAAGAACTTGATAATTCAAAATCTCTTGTTCTATTAGGTTCGGCATGGAATAGGGGGCATAATCAGGAACCATCATGGAGACTGCCGCTTTATGAAGAAAACAGATACCTAAAAACAAGAGATAGAAGAAATAAGTATGATCGCTCTGCACAGGAAATATTTGATTTCTTCATTCCATCATATGATGGAGTGAAAGGTATTTCAACGTGGGCTGGGCATGGCAATGACCCATTATTTTATTCTCTTGATGTCCTGAAAAGAATTGCCTCTTACGGGTATGAGCATGGTAAGAAAAAGACTATATACATATATCCGGAAATGAATCATACTGATAAGGATTTCGGATTTGTAATGAAAAACCAAGTTTACCCGTTGGTGGAATTTATGGGTACTATAGGCTCTAATGTGGCTTTCCGTGCGAAGAATGTATTCTGGCAAGGACAGGTTTACACTAAAGACTGGGAACCCATAGTGTCAGGTAAGTATGCGTCTACAGTTATTCCTATATTGGAAGAAACTACTGACAAGACTCAGGATTTGAGTATTGCCGGACGTATGGGGCTATGGGCTGCTGGAAGCGTAGATGGATGGGGAGTACGTTGCTCGCGTGATGACCCTAGCTTCGACCGCTCGCGTCAATTTTCATCACAAAAACTTTCAAATCATGTACTGAGGAAGACAATTTTCAGTTTGGCGTGTGGCGCAAATTATATCCATAATTCTGCTGAATCTGGTTCTGAAAAGTTGAACTATCATGCGAGTCTTGCCTATGAATTACTTGCAAAAGAGGCTTTGTTTGTTCCGAAAAGGAATGAGATTTTAAGTTTTTCACCTGTTCATATCAGCATGGTAAATCCACAGGAAAGCTATTTGCATGAGGCAGAAGATCATAAGTGGTGGGTATATTTTGATAAGGATAGAGAGGACAACCGCCATATGGTATTCAGTCATATGAATGCATCATGGCTTGGCGGTACACTTACTCCGTGGGATTTTTCTACTTATGCTTCTGGAGTTGTTGATAGAAGACAAAATACCATTCCACCATATCCAAACGGAATGGTTCTAATAACTCCAGTACAAAGTAAGGTTTTACGTGAAAATAATTCAGTAAGAGGTAATCTCGCTGACAACCTTCATCCTTTTTATAAATCTATATTAAAAGAATATATTACTGATAGTGTTGATTATTTGTCAGCTGATGGTAAAGAAAGATATAGAGCTGATGAATTTTACAAGCAAGTAAAAAAAGACATTGAAGAAGGTGCAAAGAAACTTCCGGTACTTGTAAAAGGAGAGAAAACCGGATGGGTTGTTGCCCAAGTAACACCTACGCATTTAAGACTTACTTTGGTTGACGGTGGATATTTGTCGCCAATGGATAGAAAAGTAAAAGTAAGTCTTAATAATCTGTCAGTCAAGAAGGTTATTGATATTCTTGATGGTACATCTTATGATATAAATAATGATTCCTTTGATGTAACAGTTCCTTGTGGAATGTTTAAATTTATTGACATAGAATTACAGAAACCATTTATGTAATTCTTATATTTAATGACTGAATGTTGTATGATATATATGGCATTCAGTTTTTTTAATAAAAAATCATCATAATTATGAATCTGAATTTTAAATATTTTATAGCTATAGGCTTATGTTCTACTTCAATGAATATTGTAGGAAAGACTTTGAATATGTTCTCCAATAATATCGTTACACAATCTGGTGCTATACGTAATTGTGTACGTGCAAGCATTTCAGGTCAAGAAATGTTATATATCTCAGAAGAAGATGGAACTGTTTCTTTAAATAATCTTACCGGTAAGACCTTGTGGAGAAATATCGCAGACAATCCGGCTGTTATGTTTGAAATTATTGCTCATGACTTGGATGGAGATGGAAATGATGATTTGCTTGCAGTGAGCGGAAATGGTTCTGTTTATGCATGGAAATCCGATGGAAGTCTTTTATGGAAATTTACTACTTCTGAAATTTCACGTCTTTCTGAGATTGCCGTAATAGGTAAAGGTAAAAATTCCAGAATATTTGCAGGAGGAAATAATTTTAAAATTTACGAAATAAATTCACGTGGAGAACAAATATCCGTTATTCCAATTAAAGGTACGGTCAGAATTATTGAATCTGGGCATTTTGTTGAAAAAGAAAAAGAATCATTGTTTGTTCTGACTTATAGTCACGATAAATTTAGGTCTGAATTTATGGGATTTATAGATCCTGTAAGTAAAAAAGAGTACGGTCACACTTCAATTTCAAACTTTGTGAATAATAGTACTATGATAACTGATAATGCCGTGGACGATATTGATAATGATGGGAAGGATGATGTGATTTTGTTTGGTGCATCCGAGACAGCTGAGGTTGTAGCTTTTAACTCTGATTTCAAAAGACTATTGAAATTCTCCGGAAACAAAGACAAACAGAGATATGCTCATACAAAAGGAACAGTATTATCGCCTTTGAAGAATGAAATTGTGCTTCAGTATGGTGGCGTTATGTATCTTATCGACTTTAAAGGTAGAAAATTGGAAAGATATGGTAAACCTAGTAAAGGTATTATTTTCAATAAACTTGTTTCTTTGCCTGACAATAATATTCTACTTGGAGCCGGACAGATTGGAGGAGATAATACTCTTTACGTCTTTGATTACAGTAAATCCGGATGGATAAAAACGGAACATGAGTATGGCGGATTGTATGCAGAAGTGAGAGATAATCTTGATAAACTATACAACCAGGCTCTCAACTTTAAACTTCCGTCTTATCAGAAAAAGAAAGAAAAACCTTTTATATCACTTGGACTTGATGGTAATAAGGCTGGTCGAAAGGATACATGGCTTAAAGGTTTTACATTGGATAAAAAGCTTGAGAAACTAGATGGAGGTAACTTGTTAATGGTTTCTACTGGAGTTACTTTCAGCGAATCAACAAGTAGGGAAGATCTTGTTTCTGCTATAGGTAAGGATGCCCTCAAAAAAGACAGACGACAGAAATATAATATGACCTCCAATGAGATTGTAGAGTGGGCTCGCGCTCAGGAAAAGAAGGGTGAACCTTTTCAGATGTGGGTAGGACATGGTACAGATCCTTTTTATGTAAGAATAAATACACTGGAAAAGATTCTTGAGGTGGCTCCTAAAACTTGTTATGGTTTTATCTATGCTGAAATGGATGGTACGGATGATCCTAGAATAAAGTATTTTGTTAATGAATATGTGCCAAGATTAGCTGTAGCAATACGTAAAAACAATGCACCAACAAAAATTTATTTTAGATATAAGAATATGTTCTGGGCTGGTGATGCTCATGAAAAATTATGGAGTAAAATATTTTTCTCGGGAAAGTATAGTGATATCTTAATACCATCAGCAGAAGACACAAATAACAGGTTGCAGGATTTGAATTTTTCCGGAAGAGTCGGTATGTATCTTAGTGGATATGTTGATGATTATTCAATGCGTCTTGTTGATGACAATCCTACTTCTTGGAGACCACTATCTCCGGGTGGTCAAACTTCTGTTTCTCCGTATTTGCGTAATGCAGCACTTATGGTCTCATATGGCTGTAGCCATGGTGTCCTTTTTCCTATTCAATATTTGGAGTGGCCAGGATATAATATTTTCTTTGCATTAATAAAATCTGGGTTGATTCCAATGTTAGATAGAGATGAAATTTTATCTGTTGGTTCATGGCATCTGATAAAGGATGTCGATGTTGATTACCTTAAAAGGGTTAATAGTGCAGGACATAACCTGACTCTTTATAAAATATCTGATGATGATGCTGTGGTTGGAAAAGCTGGTGTTCATTGGAGTGGTACATCAACAACTGATTATGATTATTCTAAAGTATCAATGGGCTTAAATTATAGGTGGTTAAATTTTATCCCTCCAATGCCATATGGTATGGTTCCTATTACATCATACAAATATAAGGAAAATCTTAAAAAGTCTGATTATAAATATGTTGTCAGTGATTTACATCATGGATTTGTAGATGGGAAAAAAGTATCTTCAGAAGAATTTGGTAAAACTATGTCTTCTGCAGTTGTTTGTGGTTCTCAGAAACTTCCAATGCTTGTCAGTGGTGCATCTTGGAGCCTGTTTAAGATAGATGATAATCACTCTAGGTTAATTTTGATTGATCCTGGATATGTCTCTCCATCTAAGGTTATGGCAAAGATTAAAATTCAAAATAGGGAACCATTATCCGCTACTGATATTCTAACAGGTGAAAAAATCAGTATTGTTGATAATGAATTATCAGTTCAAGTTCCTGCTGGTTCTATGAGGTTTATTGATTTTGAATATTGAAAATTTATAGACAAAAGAATAACGGCTCATTAGATAGTGAATGAGCCGTTATTCATTTTGAAATGTCCCAATATTTAAAAAAAATGTTACTACAGTTTATTTTATTGCTTCCGGCTTGCTGTAGTCACAAGGTTTGCCGACATATTTATATGTGTCAAAAATATCACCTTTACCAAACATTCTAGGGTCTCCACTTTCTTTAAGTTCTTTTTCCATTTGTTTCCTGAGTTTGATTTTTACATCTTTATATTTATTATTTTCTGCCACATTATTAATACAGTGTGGGTCTTCTTTAATAAGGTATAATTCTTCTTTAGGACGTTTTCCAAAAACGAGTTCATAAAGACTATAGTCTTTGTCTCCAGGTTTCAAACTTGTAAGATATGATTTGCTAGGAGAATTGTCACAGTTTCTGTAGCCATATTCAGGATTACCTACAGGCCATCTTTCAGGCTTGTAGTTCACTACATAAAGAAAATCGTCAGTCCTGATAGCTCTTACCGGATATCCAAGATTTATTCCATCCTCATTAGCTCTTCCCACATCATGTCTTTCTTTGCATAGAATCATATGATCTCTTGTTTTATCAATTCTTCCGTTTTTATCAGATGTAAGCAGATTAAGAAAACTTTTACCTGTCATGCCGAAATCCCCTTTTACATTTGCAGCTTCCAATATAGTAGGTGCTATATCATGGAAACCTATGAAATCACTAACAGTTCTTCCACTCATGATTTTTCCTTTCCAATATACTATAAATGGGATGTGAAAACCTTCATCATAAATCTGTCCCTTTATTCTTGGGAATGGCATCCCATGGTCGGAAGTAACAATTATGATTGTATTATCAAGCATGTTCTTCTTTTTAAGTATTTCTATTGCTTTTCCTACATGTTTGTCATACCATTCAACTTCAATAGCATAATCAAGAAGATCACCTTTTATTATATCATTATCAGGTAGGAAAGGCTGAACTTTAGAAACATCTTCAAGCTTTTTACCGTTTTTTTTCCATGAATCTTTTTCATAGAAACGATGAGGTTCCTTACAACCTAACCAGAAACAGAATGGTTTTCCTTCTTTATTCTCATTAAGGAACATCTCAAAGTTACCGGCATAGTCTGTATTACTGATTCCTTTTGCAGGTCTGTTTTTTACGGTAAGTTTGTTGTATTCTGGACCTGCCGGATTGTATTTTGTGTCGTATGTGCCTGGTCCCCATCCTTTGCCTGTAAATCCTACATGATACCCATTATCCATTAGAATCTGGGGATAGAGTTTGAATTCTGCAGGAAAATGGCAAAAATGGTTGGTAGCTTCCTTAAGTTGCCATGAATATTTACCTGTTACGATACATGCACGTGAAGGGGCACTTTTAGGATTTTGTGTATACGCATTAGTGAAAACAACTCCCTTTGATGCTAAAGCATCAATTGCAGGTGTTTTACAGTAAACACTTCCGTAAGCTCCAAAACTTTCTCTAGAGGCATCATCTGCTATACAGAATAAAATGTTTGGTAATTCATTTTTCCCAATACTAGTCATAGAAGTTGCCAGTAAAGGGAATAGTAATAGTCCTTTTTTCATATTCTTAAATGTTTTATTTATAGATATTTTTCTTTAAAAACTCCACAGTTTCGTATCCAATAATGTGATATCCGGCAAGGTTCGGATGGCGGTCGAAATACCAAGCCTTATATTTGCCAAGTATTGGGTCGAGGGAATTGTCATCAGCCATTACCGTCAGTGTGGATTTACCTTTCTGCTTATATTCATAAGTAAAAGGTTTAAGCCATTCGTGATACTTTTTGTCGATTTTATTCAGCTCAATTCTTCTTACATTATAAGTGTTTGGTCCTGATGCAAGTACAGCTTTTTTATATGGTGTATATATATCAAATAAGGTAAGATTCATACATTGGGCTACCGACTTTATAAGTTCATTTACCTGTTCACATTCATCGAATGGCATAAAAGGAACTATGGTCATAGGTATTAGTCTGGCTTTTGGAAAGTCTTTTTTTATTCTTCCTAGAAGAGATTGTAGGTGTATAGGAAATTCTTTTTTCAAGTCTTTGTATTTGAACCAGTCGTTGATACCATATCTTACAAATATGTAATCTATTTTTTTGTTTTTTAGAGGCAATATCTGTTTGTCATATCTTCCGCTTTCTATGACTGATAATGCAGTTTCTCCACCTTGGCTGCTATTGATAACTTTCAATAATGGCATATTCTGTTCAAGAGCTGAAAGTTGCTCAATCGTTTCCTCGAGATGAATTCCATTTGGTTTAATGCGCCTTGGTGTTGCTCCTTTAGTTGTACTATCTCCAATAAGTAATATTGTTAGTGTGTCTTTCTTCTGTGCTGAGATGCTAAAACAGCACAGAAGAAATAAGATATAGACAAACGTTCTTTTCATTTTTTCTTGTTTTTACTATTTTTTCTTGCTTCAGATGAGAATTTTTTATATGAATCACAAATTTCACCTTCAGTAAGTTTTTTCCATTCTTCTGGATATTTCTTCATTACATACCCTCTTACATCACCCATATCTTCCGGTATTCTGTTGTTTATATCTTTAAGACCTATATCATTATTGCTTTTTTGCCAACTATCCATTCTGGATCTCATGTCCTTAAGTATGTTTTGATATTGTGGTAGTTCCGCAAGATTCCTAGTCTCATGAGGGTCATTTTTTAAATCATAAAGTTCTTCAGCTGGTTTTTGTTCCTCCATAAACTGTAGCTGTGTGTCGTTAAGTTTTCCTGCTTTTTTAAGTTCTCTTAGCACATGTATTGCAGGACGATGAAATTCCAAATACTGTTGATGTTCATCCCAGCCTTTTTCCGGCATGTAATTACGAATGTATTTATACCTGTCAGTATTGATAGAACGGATGCAATCAATTATTTCGTCCCAATTATCGCGTGCAGCATAGAATGTATCGTATCCAGGTTTAGGATGTCCTGATTTTAAGTCAAATAAAGGTTTACCCATCAGGTAATCCGGCATTTCTGCTCCTGCCATATTAAGTATGGTTGCTGATATGTCTAGGGCACTTACTAAATCTGTTACAACTGATTGCTTAATACCTTTTCCCCATGCTATCATAGGTATCTTTACTCCTGGTTCATATAGGTAGCCCTTACCTTTAACTTCACATCTTCCATTGTCTCCTATAAAGAATATTATTGTATTATCAAGCATACCTTTTTCTTTAAGCTCATTAATCAATATTCCAACTTCATTATCCATATATTCTACCTGGTCTAGATATGAAGCCCATTGTCTGCGTATTCTAATATCATCCGGCAGGTAAGGAGGAAGTTCCACGCTGTCCGGGTTGACAGGATGCTGTGATTCTGATGTAACTTTTTTCCACCAATCTCCTCTGTGAGTTACAACAAGTTGAATATGTGCATAAAAAGGCTGATCTTCTGGAGTAAATTCATCGTATTTATCGAATAAACCAAATTTATCTTTTCCATTCCATTCACCAAGTGGAGTATGCTTGAAGTTACAATCGATTTTTCTTCCTTTATTCATCACATTAGAGTTACCCAAAATACAAGTATACCCTGTTTCTCTCAGATAGTATGTGATTGGTTTGAACTTTTCATCTAACGGTAGGTCTCTGTTGCTTCTATGGTTATGAGCATTAATAACTGTTTGGTGTACACCTGTCATCATTGCAGAGCGACTGGGGGAACTTATTGGAGCTGTACAACATGCTGACTTGTATAAAACTCCTTCACTTGCCATCTTGTTAAGATTAGGCGTACGTACTGCTTTCATTCCATAACATTCAAGATCTTGTCCCATATCTTCAGCCATAATCCATATAATATTGGGCTTTTGAGGGATTTGTGCAACAGAAGCTACACTGATTAGTGTAGCTGCCATTAAATTTGTTCTTTTATTCATTGTCTTCATTTTTTAGTTTAAAGGTTGTTTTTTATCTGATGTTTATTTCTGTTTCACCGTTTATTACTCCATCGCTAACTGTAATTTTTTTTATACCTTTCGAATCTCCAATTCTTATCAGTGCTGTTGCAATTCCAGCTTCAGCTTTTATTTCATCTTTATTTATTACTTCAATTCCATCTGGTAATGATATATCGATATCTTTTGTATACTCAGGAACTAAAGTTCCATTTTTATCAATGGCGGAAATGTATAAGAATGCTACGTCATTGCATCCTGCTTCAAGTTCTTTACCACTAACATCAACTTTACACTGTAATCTGACAGGAGTTTCTGGAGTTAAGATTGATTCTTCTTTAATCTTTTCGCCTTTGCTGTATGCTATTGCCTTAAGTTCACCTTTTTCAAATTTTCCTATTTTGAATGTGAAAGGAGGATGTTTCAAATTTGTAGAGTTTTTATCATTATCAGGTTTCTGTTTCCCTATTAACTTACCATTTAGATATAATTCAATCTCTTCTGCATTACTGTAGACCTTAATATCGGTTGGTGAGTTGTGATTCCAATATGATGCAATTTTAAGAACACAGTCGGAGATACATGTTAGATCCCTCTGGCTTTTATAGAAATAGTATGAGAATTTTGGTAATCGGAAGATGTCCATAATTCCTGAAGCTTCTATATCATCATGATAACCGCGATTATAGTCGAACATTACCCAATATCCATCCCCTGTTGCAGGAATGTTCATATTATCATTATGTGCTTCTTGTACATTTCTAGCCTGGCGCAGAAGTCTTTCCTCACCGTCCTTCCTGAATTGTCGGCTAGAGTATTCCAATCTCATATTTTTAGGCATCTTATGCTGGTTTAGTCCTGCGTTATTGGAATAATATTCCCAGTCACCGTATTCTGAAACAATATAAGGTTTGTCAAACATCATTTTATCCTTATGTAGAATTCTATGTTGACGTGCCTGGAAATATATATCATATACTTCTGGCATCCATCCGCATGAGTATACATTCTCGCCTGGATATTCTTTGTGAACTATACTGTCAAGTACCTCCATGAATGGAATAGGCATCTTTGTTTCGTTGAGTGATACTTCCCATGCTAATACACAAGGATGGTTTCTATCACGTCTGATAAGTTGTTTCGCGGAACGATAACACTGGTTCCTGAATTCATCTGTATCTCCATAATATTGCCATCCTAGAATTGCGTCTGCCACTACAAGCCCAAGTTCATCACAAGCATCCATGAAGGCAGGAGACTGAGGATAATGAGAGAGGCGTACATAATCAAATCCTGCAGATTTGATTTTATATGCGTCTCTGTATTGAGCATTATCTGAAAGTGCATAACCTATATATGGATATTCCTGATGACGGTTTACTCCTCTAAGATATGTCTTTTCTCCATTTATGTATAACTGATTATCTTTAAATTCAAATTTTCTTATTCCAAAGCGGTTATTCTGTTTGTCTATTATGTTGCCCTCTTTGTCTGATATGGTTGTTTCAAGAGTGTATAATGAAGGACTGTCTGGTGACCATAATGAGGGATCTTCAAGAGCAATAATTGTTTCCGTATTATTACCCTTAATATCTGTTGTAAGATTTATATTTTTAACAGACTCTTTTATTACGGCATTATCTTTTATAATCTTGTGAGAAAGTGTTACCTCTTTAGGATAATCTTCTTCGTTAATTATATTTGTTTTGATTTTTACCTCTGACAAATTTCTGTCAACCTTAGGGTATGTTATGAATATTCCTCCTCCTGCTTCAATGTCAACTAGAGATGGATTTGATATGTAAATTTTATTTTTTTCTATGAAATTAACTTCTCTGTACAACCCGCCATACATATTAAAATCTAAAATTTTTAACGGCTTAGGTCCGGTAATAGGGTTATCTCTGTTGTCAAGTCTTACAGTGATAATATTTTTGTTAGCATTGACATAATCCGTTACATCCATAACTACAGGAAGATATCCTCCTTGATCTTTTTTGATATGTTTATCATTAATCCATACATCAATAATGTTCATAGCACCTTCGAACTCTATGAAATATTTCTTTTTATTACTATAGTTAGATATACTGAAAGTTTTTTTATACCAGCATATACCTTGCCATTGATTATTTACAATCAACGGTTCGATGTTTGCTGTATGTGGAAGTCTTATATTCTCCCAAGAATTACTATCATAATCAGTTGAAGAATAGTCTTTGCTATAATTCGCTGTATCTTCTACAAGGTAGAATGTCCAATTGTTGTTGAAGTTTTTCTGGTTGATGTTATAACTTTGATTACATGCTGAAAATATACATGCAGCAAATGGTAGTGATAAAATGTTTCTTAATTTCATAAATATTCTCTTAATTAGTATCATGATTATATTCACAAAGAAATTACTAATATATAATAAAGATGTATCTTCAAGTCTGTAAGAAGTATCTTTACATAATTTTATTGTCAGAAACATAAAATTTACTTGTAGCTACCTGTTGGTGCTAACCAGTTGATATTTTTGCGTATAAAATAACGTTTAACCATTAAAATATAAACTGTATGAATTTTAATAACCTTACCTTAAGATCTCTGATTTTAATAGGTATGATTGGGGCATATTCTGATATATGTAATAGTAAAGAATGCTTAATATCATCCCCAAAAGAGTTGTCTTATAATGCTGGCAATAGAATAGAAACTGAGGCAAACAATGAAATGAAAGCTTTGGAAAAGCTAATTTCCAAAGCTAAGGAAAAAGGCATTAATACCTTGAAAGAAGAAACAGCATTACGTACTGCTGAAATTTTTATGGGGTATGCTAAATGGGACGAAAATAATATTGACGCAAATATAAAAAATTTTTCTTTGGTTACTAGATACAAAAAAGAACCAGAAAAATATGCACGTCTTCTTCCTGATTTTGAGAGGCAGGAAGTAATTGAAATGATGAAAAGTTCCATAGATGAATTGAGTGATGTTATGAATGGTAAGATTAGGCGATTACCGACTCCTGTGGTTGACTGGAAAAAAGTTTATGTAAAAGATGATATGTTGGTATATGAGGGTAAACCTGTTTTTCTTGCTGATTGGACTTGGAAACCGCGTATAAAAGAGTATTGTGAATATCATGGAGATTTAGATGGTTTTTTTCTTACTAATGGGAATGTTATCAATAATAAAGGAGAGATAAATCCTAAAGTTATAAAAGAATTAAGTGAAAAAGAAGATGGAAGTTTGGGCTTTGTTTTTCTTAATCATTCAAATTTCCCTAAATGGGCGGCAAAACAAGATCCTACAATAAAAGATGGTCCGGGGATAAAATATACAATGTATGATATAAATAATCCACTCTCTAGAAAAATAAATTCTGATCTGATAAAAGGTACAGTTCCTTATATGGCTGGTAAGCAATATACAGGGTTGGGCTATATGTTGTGTAATGAGCCTCATTGGAATACAATAGAAAAAACATGGGCTTCCGCACCTATATCTGAAAAGGCATATGGGGAATTCAGAAAGTGGTTAAAAGAAAAGCATGGAAGTATTGATCGGTTGAATAAACTATGGGGTAAGTCTTATAAGGATTTTGAATCTGTGGATGGACCTAGAATAATGAAAGCTGAAATGCAAGGAACACCTATGTATTTTGATTTTATGTCATTTAATATGGATAGGGTTGCAGAATGGTTTGCTTTTCTGAAATCGGAAGTTCAAAAATATGATCCTGAAGCAAAAACACATATAAAGATAATGCCCAATCTATGGAGTGACAATAAGCGTGATAGTGGAATAGATCTCGAAGCATTGACAAAAAATAGCGAAATTATTGGTAATGATGCAAGTTCATGTGGAGCTTGGATGTGGGGTAAACCTAAGTTCTGGGAAGATAATTATGCTTTTGATTGGATTGAAATTTGTATGGCATATGATTTTATGAAATCAGTAAGTCCGGATAAGATAATGTTCAATACAGAAGGACATATGCTTTCTACAGGCAAATATAGAGATTTGTATCAAAGTAAGGAGTATGCAAGAGGTAATTATTGGTTGGCTACAATCCATGGACTTACTGCTACTCAGACATGGTATTGGTGTCGCCGTGAGGATGGCTCATCTAGGCAGAGTTCAGATTCTAATGGTTATGCAGCCTCAAATAATCATCAACCGAGAATTGTCAATGAAGTCCATGCTACAATGATAGACTTGAACTCGGTATCCGATTATATTATGGATTTCCAACGTCAGCGTAAACCAATAAGAATATTCTATACAAAAGCTTCATCAATAAATAAGTCTACACATATGGATGATATTTTTAAAATTTATGAGAAACTAAATTTTAATGGTCTTCCAATTGGTTTTGCAACTGAAGGTATAATCAATAATAATCCTCACGAATGGGATGCTATAGTTATTTATAAAACACCGTATGCATTTAAATCAGACTTAGAGGCAGTACAGATGTATCTGGATGAGGGTGGAACTGTCATAATTGATAACGAAAGCTTTAAAACTAATGAATATGGCGAACCTCTTGATTTAAAACTAAAAACTGGTAAGGGAAAACTGATATTTGTAAAATCATTAGATGAAATGAATGATTATGCTCTCAGCTCTGTTAAACAAAATGATGGAATGCCTGATGTTATTGTTAATGAAACAAATGATAGAAGTAAACCTGGATGTGAGTGGAGAGTCTTATCTAAAGGTGATGGAAAGTATATAGTGAATATAGTCAATATCGGTAAGAGTGATGCAAATATATCACTTACCTCTATTGGTAAAAAGATTCAGAAAGTAACAGATGTTCTTACTGGTGTTTCTCTAGATGATAAATTGATGATGAAACCTAATGAAGTTAGGCTTATTGAGATAAGTTTAAATTGATTACCTTTTGGTTATAAAAAACATTATAATCAGTAATATGAAAACAAGCATTAATAGATTTTTTATGTACTACTATTCATGGCTTTTATACCTGTATTTGCAATGTCTCAGGGAAAGATAAAGGTATCAGGAATAGTTACGAGTGAAGAAGATTCGGAACCTCTTATTGGGGTTACGGTTCAAGTAGTAGGCAGTAAAGGAAATGGTGTAATTACTGCAAGGTGTTGTATATGTTGATGATATAAAAATGTATCTTGATGTTGAGATACCATAATATAATGGTAAAATAATAATTTTAGGCTTAAAATTATTAACATATACAAAAAAAGAGAATGTTCCCATTCTCTTTTTTTGTCATTATAATAATAATGATTTAATTTGTTTTTAATTAATCTTATATCTGTATTATTCTTCTTATTATGGTACGTGTTATATACATAATGTTTTTGGTAATGACTTATGTAAGTTTATTTGCTAATGATTATAATGCTTTTCAATTATATAATAGTCATAAACTTAATATCTCAAATGGGTTATCTCATAATGGGGTTACAGCATCAATCCGTGACTCAAGAGGATATTTGTGGATTTGTACATACGATGGTTTGAATCAGTTTAATGGATTTAACGTCAAGACATACAAAAATACTTTATCTGAAAATTTATTCAATAGCAATAGAATTAGATGTATAGCAGAGGATAGTAATGGTAGACTGTGGATTGGAACAGATGGGGGGATTACAATTTTTGATTATGAAAAATATGAGTTTCGTAGTTTACCTGTTCATAATAATGTTTTATCGAAATCTAAATCAAACTTTATAATAAGACAGATTTTATTTGATAAATCAAGAAATACAATGATTTGTCTTTCTGAGAGTGATGGTATATTTGAGTACAGTATGGATTTATCTTTATCATCTTATATCACATATCCCAAGAAAATTGAAACTAATAATTTGTGCAAAATAGACAAGAAAAATTATATGATATCTACAAATGAGGGTTTATTATGTTATAACATTGATAATAAAGAATGTACTTTTATTAACAATGATATAATTAATAATCCTTCCTGTATAAGAACTTTTAAAAAAAATGAAGTTTATATAAGTAACGGCTCTAATATATATAATGTAGTGCCTGTATTCGAGAATGGTGTAATTTCTTCTATTAATATAATAAAAGAACTAAATACGGAATATTCAATCAAAACTTTTGATATAGAGGATAGTGGTAAAATATGGATTGGAACAATAAATAATGGTGTGTCTGTTTACTCTTCTTTTAACAGCTCAACCATCCTAATGCGACTTCTTGAATATAAAAGAATAAGTGAAGTGCTGTTTTTGGCTGATGGGAATTACTGTATTTCTACTTTTGATGTTGGTGTATATTGTTATACTATAAAAGATAAAATGTTTAACAAATTGACATTTAATGGTTTGAAGTTACCTCAGATTCTTAAATATAAAAAAGATTGTCTTTTGATTAAAAATAACAGAAAACTTTATTGTTATAATTTAAGTCAAAATAAATTGACTGATTTTGTTATAAAAAACAACAAAGCTTTACAAAATGATATTAAGTCTATTTGTACTGATTCATTTGGAACATTATGGATACTTACAAAGAAAAACCATTTACTTTCTTATGATGAATCTTATAATATTAAAGAATATGATGATGTAAAGTTGTTATTGCTCAAGAATGATGCTCCACAAATATTTATTTCAGATCCTTTTGGGAATCTTTGGTTAGGTTATAGTAATAATCTTTATCGTGTTTCTTTTAGTCCTGACAAAAAAATAAAGGAAGTTGAATCTATTCATCAGAATGCAATTTTTGATTCTTGTGGTATATCAAAGGTTCGTTCTATATATTGGGATAACAAAACATCTTCATTACTTGTAGGTACTGATGTACAGGGGTTATATAAATTGTCTATTGATAGCCATAAACCAATCAAGGATATCAATATAGAGCATTATGTATATGATAGAAATGATAAATATTCTCTATCAAGTAATTTCGTTTCTTGTATAACACGTGATAATAATGGCATTTTATGGATTGGAACCGAACAGGGGGGATTGTGTAAAGTAATTGAAGATGAAAGAAAAAGAATGAAGTTTATTTCTTTCTCTGAGGATAATGGTTTATCAAATAATGTTGTAAAAAGTTTGCAATGTGATAAGTATGGTAACTTATGGGTCGCAACTAATATTGGGTTGAATGTATATAAAAATGATAATGAAACATTTCATGTTTATAGGGTATCTGACGGACTCCCTTTTGATGATTTTTGGTATACAAGTACACAGATGGATGATGGAACATTGTTTTTTTCAAATGTTGAAGGATTGTGTTATTTTAATCCGGATATATTACCAAATGATGAGCAATTGCCCAAATTACATATAAGATCATTTAGTATACATAATAATAGAATACTACCAAATAAGGAGTTTAACGATAGAATTATCATAGAATCCAGAATTTCAAATAATGATATTTTGAATCTTAAATATAATGAGAATAATATTTCGTTTGATATTGATGCCATTTATTCATCTGCGGCTACAGATCATTATATAAAATTCAAGCTAGAACCAATTAGCAATGAATGGATTTATGTTCCAGCAAAAGAACAGAAGATTTCTTTTAATGGTCTTCAGCCGGATAAATACAAGTTATTGCTTTCGGCATCCAATTCTTTTGGTGAATGGACAGAGCCATTATCTGTTAATATTCGGATTTCTCCACCATTCAGTCGTTCTGTAATTGCTTATATACTATATTTTACTCTTTCTATTGTAATAATTTCACTTGTAGTATATAATATGTTAAGAGTGCAGAAACTTAAATATGAATTACAGGCAGAATCAATTCAAAAAAGAAGTCTTGAACTTCTTAATATAGAGAAGCAAAGATTTTTCTCTAATATTTCACATGAGCTAAAAACTCCGCTTACTTTAATTTTGGCTCCTATATCAGTTTTATCTGAAAGATTTTCTCTTGATGCTGATGTTAATGATAAGTTGGGGATAATAAAGCGTCAGGCAAAAAAAATGTTGCAGTTGATAGAGTTATCCCATGAATTACAATTGAATGAACGTAATATGCTTAAAGTAAAGCCATGTGCTTTTTCTTTCAATAAGTTTTTGAAAGATATTACATCAGACTTTATGTTTATGGCAAAATATGACAAAAAGGATTTTATAGTAAATAATATTGATAAAAATATTAATGTTTATGCTGATTATAGCATGATAGAACAAATAATGAATAATCTCCTTACAAATTCATTTAAGCATACGGTTCAAGGTGACAAAATTAGTGTTGATGTTTTTTATCATGAACAATTGCTTACTATAAGAGTTTATGATACAGGGTGTGGTATCTCAGACAAAGATTTACCACACATTTTTGACAGGTTTTATCAGGCATCTAATCAAGGTATGAAGAATATTGGTGGAACCGGTATTGGACTGGCTTTTACTAAACGTCTTATAGAATTACATTCAGGTTGTGTTAATGTTGAAAGTAAAGTAGGGGAGGGATCTGCTTTTACGGTAAGTATGCCCATTATTCAGAATATATCAGAACTTGAGACAAATTATGAGTCTGATGAACTGAATAACGAGGGTATGTTGTGTATTGGTGATTGGGACGTAAGATCAATTGACATTGATTCCAAATTTATGCATTCAAGAGTTTATTTGGTTGAGGATAACTCGGAGATGCGTTCGTTTATGACAGATATTATTGGTCAGTTTTTTAAAGTTAGGTCATTTGCTAATGGTAAAGAATGTTTAGATGGTATGACTGATGAATGGCCTGATATAATTGTTAGTGATGTCATGATGCCGGAAATGGATGGAAATGAACTTTGTAATATAATAAAATCTGATTTGAGGACAAGTCATATTCCTGTTATATTATTGACTGCATGTAATACAGTTGATGATAAAATAAAAGGGCTTAAAGCGGGAGCTGATGCATATATATCTAAACCATTTTATCCGAAACATGTATTGACAAGGATTTGTATGTTATTAGAAAACCGTAGTAAATTATGGGAAAGATTTAAGTCTGGGGTACCTTTAACTATTAATAGTAAGGATAATGACGTATCAGCTAAGGATAATGAATTTATATGTTCATTGTATGAGAAATTTAATGAATACTTAGATAATGAAGAAGTTGATATGGAACTTCTTGCTAAAGAAATGGGAATTAATCGTTCTTTATTTTTTCAAAAGGTTAAAGTTTTAACGGATAATTCTCCTTATGAATTATTAAAGAGCTATAGACTACAAAAAGCAGCTGAATTTTTACTAAAAGACGAATATAATGTAAATGAAGTTTGTATGATGACAGGATTTAAGAGTAGGACTCATTTTAGCAGACTTTTTAAAGAAAAATATGGAGTTTCGCCTAGTAAGTATAAAGAATCAATGACAAGTGCTAGTTAGAAAAAACTAATATACTCAGAAATACATATAAATTATTTTCTGCTACATAAACTTTTGTTCATAAGTTTATCTTTGCGTAAAGATTATTAATAATAAAACCTAAGATCCTTATGAATAAAAGTTTAATTTATTTTATAGGTATAATAATATCATTTATATCTATATTACCGGCAAAAGCAAAATCTGATTCTACCGTAATTCATAACTGGTTTTGTTTGGGAACTGGTAAGAATGAGATTCCAGAACGTAGTAAAATTATAAATTGTGATGTAGCTGTAATAGGGGCTGGCATGTCAGGGATAAGTGCAGCTGTTGCATCAGCACGTCAGAGGGCTGATGTAGTTCTTATTAATGATCGTCCGGTTCTAGGTGGTAATGCTTCCAGTGAGATTAGAGTTACGGTAAATGGAGTTCAAACTTTAAAAGCTAAAAATCCTGTAGAACGTGAGACCGGAATAGTTGAAGAGATTCTTCTTGAAAACAAGAAATATAATCCGCAGGAATCTTATCCTGTATGGGATCATGTGTTATATGATTATGTTGTAAGACAGCCAAATCTTAGATTATTGCTTAATACTCAAGCTATAAAGGCTGTAATGGATGGAAATCGTATAAGGTCTGCTTTTTGTTGGCAGTCTACAACAGAAACAGAAATCATTATAAATGCTAAGATATTTGTAGATTGTTCTGGAGACGGTCTTTTTGCTGCAACTTCTGGTGCTGAATACCGTACCGGTCGTGAGGGAAAAGCAGAGTTTGGAGAGAAATATGCTCCTGATAAACCGGATGGTTGGATGATGGGGGAAAGCATAATGATGATTACTAAAGATATGGGTCATCCTGTTCCATTTTATCCTCCTTCGTATGCAAAGAAGTTTGATGCGGATAAAGCCGTTGATAGAAAAATAAAAAATTTAAAAGAGGGATTTTGGTGGGTTG
>OLVU01001083.1_pt1 | contig 19788 bp, 10 predicted proteins | sample 1673321 | NCBI WGS metagenome assembly OLVU01 (sample SAMEA3178942, study PRJEB25190) | human gut metagenome | biome: human gut; feature: human-associated habitat; material: faeces | place: Austria | collected 2013 | reverse complement strand
GACGGAGGAAATCCCGAACGTGGCTGGGGAATGGTACTTCCCGGATTCTTCTCCGAGGATATCAGGATAGATAATCATGCTGCCAATGGTCGAAGTTCCAGAAGTTTTATCAGTGAAGGCCGCTGGGAAAAAGTCATTTCTAAGGTGAAAAAGGGAGATTATGTCTTTATCCAGTTCGGGCACAATGATGAAAAAGCTGATCCCACCCGCCATACCGATCCCGGAACCGCCTTCGATGATCATCTTCGTCGCTACGTGAACGAGACTCGAGCCAAAGGGGGAATCCCCGTATTGTTCAATTCCATTGTCCGCCGTAACTTTGTTCAGCCTAAGGACACTTCCATTTCAAAAGATGTCCGCCGGACACCGGGGGAAAGTGAACCGCCCAAAGAAGGAACCGTTTTATTCGATACTCACGGAGCTTATCTGGATTCTCCGCGTAATGTGGCGAAAGAACTCAGAGTTGCATTTATTGATATGAATAAGATAACACACGACTTGGTGGAAGGACTCGGTCCGGTAGAGTCAAAGAAACTGTTCATGTTCGTCGAACCGGATCAGGTTCCCGCCTTCCCGAAAGGCCGCGAAGACAATACTCATCTGAATGTATATGGCGCACGTGTGATTGCCGGGTTGGCAGTAGAGGCAATCGGCAAAGCAGTTCCGGAACTGGCACCATATATCCGCCACTATGATTACGTGGTGGCACAAGACGGAAGCGGTGATTTCTTCACCGTTCAGGAAGCGATTAATGCGGTTCCCGATTTCCGTAAGAACATCCGCACCACGATTCTGATACGTAAAGGTACTTATAAAGAAAAGATTATCATCCCCGAAAGCAAGATTAATGTCTCCTTGATCGGAGAAGAAGGCGCGACGTTGACCAATGACGACTTCGCCAACAAGAAAAATGTATTTGGCGAGAACATGGGAACTTCCGGTTCATCGAGCTGCTATATTTATGCACCGGACTTTTATGCAGAGAATATCACTTTTGAGAACTCCGCCGGTCCCGTCGGGCAGGCAGTTGCCTGCTTTGTCTCCGCCGACCGTGCCTTCTTCAAGAACTGCCGCTTTTTAGGTTTTCAGGATACCCTCTATACTTACGGCAAGCAAAGTCGCCAATATTATGAGGACTGTTACATCGAAGGAACAGTTGATTTCATTTTCGGTTGGTCTACGGCTGTCTTTAACCGTTGCCACATTCACAGCAAACGGGACGGCTATGTGACCGCACCTTCTACCGACCAAGGGAAAAAGTATGGCTACGTCTTCTATGATTGTAAGCTCACCGCATCACCTGAAGCGAAGAAAGTATATCTCTCCCGTCCCTGGCGTCCGTATGCCCAAGCCGTATTTGTCCGTTGCGAACTGGGACAGCACGTCCTTCCCGAAGGCTGGAACAACTGGGGGAAGAAGGAAAACGAGAAAACTGCTTTTTATGCAGAGTATGACAGTCGTGGCGAAGGTGCCAATCCGAAGGCACGTGCCTCTTTCTCCCATCAGTTGAAAATTCTTAAAGGATATGAGATAGAAACAGTGCTGGCCGGTGATGACGGGTGGAATCCGGTAAAAAACGGAAATCATCTGTTAGATGTAAAACGTTGAACTCTTATGCCTGAAACTGAAAACTTGTTTTATTGAATAACCTGATTCTGCTAAATAGCTGGTAAAGATAGTATTAAAATCCTGTTATTTTTCTATCTTTACGCCACAGAACCGAGTGATATGATGAAGAAAACTTTACTTTCAGTGATTCTCCTGCTAGCTATTGTGTTCACGGCACATACACAGCAGCATTGCTTTTTCACCCATTACTCTACTGAGGACGGACTGTCGCAAAATACAGTCATGAGCATTCTTCAGGACCATAAAGACAATCTTTGGTTTGCCACCTGGGATGGTATTAACCGTTTTAATGGGTACACTTTCAAAACTTACAAGGCACGACAGGGAAATTACATCAGTCTGACCAATAATCGGGCGGACCGTATGTATGAAGACCGTTACGGTTTTCTCTGGCTGTTGACCTATGACAACCGCGTTCATCGCTTTGATCCGAAAACGGAAACTTTCGAGCAAGTGCCCGCAGCCGGTGAGGAGGGGAGTGCATTCAATGTACATACCATTGAAGTAATGCCGAACGGAACTGTCTGGCTGCTGACTGAAAACGACGGTGCGATTCGCATTCTGACTCATCCCGACGAGAATCATCGGCTGACATGGGATATTTATTCCAATAAGACGGAATTGTTTCCCTCTTTACACGTGTTTAAAGTACATCAGGACAAAGCCGGTAATGACTGGCTGCTGACAGACAACGGGTTGGGCATGATTCGTCCAGGAGACAAAGAACCTGTTTCTTATTTTACGGAAACCAAAGGAAAGCTTAGCGGAATGAACCAGGCTTTTTATGCCGTGCAGGAACGTGATGAGGATATTTGCTTTGCTTCGGACCACGGACGTGTCTGGGTATATCAGAAAGGAAGCGGAGAATTTGTATTGCTCGAACTTCCGACCAAAGGGCGGATCACCTCTATTCATACGGTTGCACCGGATATGTCGGTCATCACTACGGATTCGGACGGTTTCTTTACCTGTAATCTGAAAACGAAAGCATCGGTACACTATTCATTTCTGACTTGCAAGGAGTTACCAGCCAAACCCATTCTATCGGCTTATGTAGACCGTTCTTCGGAAGTCTGGTTCGAACAGGAAGAACCGGGTGTGGTAGCTCATTTCAATCCGTTTACCGGAGTAGTGACGCGTGAGCAGATTCTTATTGAATATAGTAATCCTGAACGTTCACGTCCTGCTTTTCATATCCATGAGGATGTGAACGGCTATCTGTGGGTACACCCGTATGGAGGTGGTTTCTCATATTTTGATCCTCAGAAGAAGCGGCTGGTTCCTTTTTATAACGGACTGGGCAGCCGTGACTGGCGTTTCTCCAATAAGATTCACTCGGCTTTCTCCGACAAACAAGGGAATTTGTGGATGTGTACCCATTCCAAGGGATTGGAAAAGGTGACTTACCGTAATGTTCCTTTTTCGATGATGACTCCCGTACCGCAGGAATATGAATCACTGCATAATGAGATACGTGCCCTCTGTGAAGACAAACAGGGGAATCTCTGGGTCGGTGTGAAGGACGGTATACTTCGTATATATGACGCCGATCGAACTTATAAGGGATATCTGACGGAAAACGGCATAATTTCCACTGTCGGCACTCCCGTGAAGGGAACAGCCTATTTTATCATTCAGGATTCGAAAGGAGTGATCTGGATTGCGACAAAAGGTGACGGGCTGATCCGTGCCGAGGCAACCTCTCCTTCGGGAATGTCGTACAAGCTGACCCGTTATCTTCACCAAGAGGATGATATGTATAGCTTGAGCGATAACAATGTGTATTGTGTGTACGAAGATCATAACGGGAGAATCTGGGCGGCTACCTTTGCCGGTGGTATCAATTATCTCACGGAGAATGAGGACGGAAAGGTTTTGTTTATCAATCACCGTAACCATTTGAAAGGTTATCCTATTGATCCCTGCTACAAGGCTCGTTTTATCACTTCCGACAATAACGGCCGTTTGTGGGTGGGAACGACGACGGGTGCCGTAGCCTTTGACGAGAATTTCGAGAAACCGGAAGATGTACAGTTCTATCACTTCTCCCGTATGCCGAACGATACACAAAGTTTGAGTAACAATGATGTGCACTGGATTATCCCCACTACGGATAAGGAACTTTATCTGGCTACCTTTGGTGGCGGACTCAACAAACTGATCTCTATCAGTGAAGACGGACATGGGGCGTTTAAGTCTTACTCGGTGCAGGACGGGCTTCCTTCGGATGTACTGCTTTCCATTCGCGAGGACGATAAACAGAACTTATGGATTAGTACGGAGAATGGAATCTGTAAATTCATCCCCTCCGAAGAACGGTTTGAAAGTTATGATGAGCGTAGTATAACTTTCCCGGTACGTTTTAGTGAGGCGGCTTCCACATTGACCGCGAAAGGCAATATGCTGTTCGGTGCCAGTGGAGGGGTTTTTATCTTCAACCCGGATTCTATCCGTAAGAGTAGTTATGTGCCTCCGATCGTGTTTTCTAAATTAACAGTAGCCAATGAGGATGTTGTGCCCGGGGAACAATCGTTGTTGCAGGCAGATATTGATGATACGGAGCAGCTGGTGCTTTCGCACGATGAGAATATCTTCTCTGTACAGTTTGCAGCGCTCGATTATACCAATCCGCAGAATGTGCAGTATGCCTACATTCTGGACGGATTTGAAAAACAATGGACCTTTGCCGACAAGCAACGTAGTGTGACTTATACGAATCTTCCGAAAGGGGAGTATGTGCTTCGTGTCCGTTCTACAAACAGTGATGGTGTGTGGGTAGAGAATGAACGTGTGCTGGATATTGTCATTCTTCCCTCGTTTTGGGAAACCCCGGTGGCATACGTACTCTATGTGCTGTTGATTCTAGTTATCATTCTTGTGGCAGTTTATATCCTGTTTACTATTTATCGGTTGAAGCATGAGGTATCCATAGAACAGCAGATTTCGGATATAAAGCTGCGTTTCTTTACTAATATTTCCCATGAACTTCGTACGCCGCTGACGCTGATTGCGGGTCCCGTTGAACAAGTCTTGAAGAATGATAAGTTACCGGAGGACGTCCGTGAACAGTTGGTGGTGGTAGAGAGGAATACTAACCGTATGCTTCGTCTTGTCAATCAGATTCTGGACTTCCGCAAGATTCAGAACAAGAAGATGAAGATGCAGGTGCAACGTGTGGATGTCGTGCCCTTTGTCCGTAAGGTCATGGATAATTTCGAAGCCGTAGCCGAGGAACATCGGATTGATTTCCTGTTTGAGACGGAGAAACAGCATTTGTTTCTTTGGGTGGATGTGGATAAGTTGGAAAAGATTGTGTTTAACCTGCTTTCCAATGCTTTCAAATATACGCCGAACGGCAAGATGATTACGATTTTTATTCGTGAAGATGAGAATACCGTTTCGATCGGTGTACAGGACCAGGGAATCGGTATTGCGGAAAACAAGAAGAAGTCGTTGTTTGTCCGCTTCGAGAATCTGGTGGATAAGAATCTTTTCAATCAGGCTAGTACGGGCATCGGGCTTTCGTTGGTAAAGGAACTTGTGGAGATGCATAAGGCTACAATTTCCGTTGACAGCCGTTTGGGAGAAGGGAGTTGTTTCAAGGTTGACTTCCTGAAAGGGAAAGAACATTATGACGAAGAAGTCGAATTTATCCTTGACGATGCGGAAGCTCCGGTAAGAATGGGGCAGGTGGTGGACATTGCCAATGCATCGCTTCAATCTGAAACTCTTGTAACGGCAGCTGGTCCGGAGTTTGAGAAATCGTCTTCGGAGGAAGAACCGTTAGCGGAAGATACTTCTAAAGAGTTAATGTTGTTAGTCGAAGATAATCAGGAGTTGCGTGAGTTTCTGCGCAGCATCTTTACTCCGGTATACAGGGTGGTGGAGGCGGCCGACGGAATGGAAGGCTGGAGTAAAGCGTTGAAGTATTTGCCGGATATTATTATCAGTGATGTGATGATGCCCGAAAAGGATGGTATCGAAATGACACGTGAACTGCGTGCGGATATGATGACCAGCCATATACCTATTATTCTGCTTACTGCCAAGACTACTATCGAAAGCAAATTAGAAGGACTGGAGTACGGTGCAGATGACTATATCACGAAACCTTTCAGTGCCACCTATCTGCAAGCCCGTGTAGAAAACTTGTTGATACAGCGCAAGAAACTGCAAAGTTTCTATCGCGATAGCCTGATGCATATCAACATGGCTGCTGTTCCTGAAGATCTGCCTGTATCGGCAGAGGGGGAATCAAGAGAAGAAAACAGGACTGAACCGGAGCAGGAAGCACAACCTGCTGTTCCCGATATGTCTCCCAACGATCGTAAGTTTATGGATAAATTGGTGGAACTAATGGAGCAGAACATGGATAATGGCGAGTTGGTGGTGGATGATTTGGTACGCGAACTGGCTGTCAGTCGTTCGGTATTCTTCAAGAAACTGAAAATGCTTACCGGATTAGCGCCTATCGAGTTTATCAAAGAAATCCGTATTAAACGTGCTACACAATTGATTGAAACCGGAGAGTTTAATATGACGCAGATTTCATATATGGTCGGGATCAATGACCCGCGTTATTTCAGCAAATGTTTCAAGGCGCAGGTGGGGATGACGCCGACGGAGTATAAAGAGAAAGTGGGGAGATAATACGAGTTTAGGCACAGAGTTCTTCCTTCATGTGAAGATACTAAAAAGAGAGGTCACTTCATCGGAATGAAGTGACCTCTCTTTTTAGTATCTATGTTGTTCGTGGTTTATGGCAGCCAGCGCGGGTCACCAAAACCATAACTCTGATAAAGTTCATCAGTGATAGTGAAATCAGCCTTGTCCGGGTTGGCGAACGGATTGTTCTCAAGAACATTTCCTTCTGTGTCGAAGCACGTTACTGTTGTGTCCGTATTGCCTTCAGCCAATGAGATCAAGTTCTTACAGTTGTAGTAATAATTGTTCGAGTAGGTTGGCTTTCCTACGGCACTTGAGTTGGCAAAGCCGCGTTTGTTGTTGAAGTTGGCAATTACGTTGTTGGTAAACGTGTTGGTGTTACCCTTGAATCGCAGATAGAAGAAGCGATAGTTGGCTTCACCGTTACCTACATTATAGAATGTACATTTATCAATCGAAGTTACCATGTTTGCAGTTACGCTGTTTGATGCGTCATCGGCACGTAGTACGTCCCGCTTGGAGGCGGAGTTATAGATTGTGGAACTTGAAATGGTGAGATTGTTCCAACCACCTTTACGGCTATCAATAAAGTCACCACCGTCACACACGATATCATGAATGAGGGAGTTTTCTATCTTGATAGTATTTGGTACTGCTGCAACATTGATGTAAATAAGTCCTTTAATATAGTTTCTTATTTCACACCCGTTAATGGTAAGGTCACCGAATCCTCCTTCCTTTTTGTATTCAATAGCCTGACTGCCATCAGTATTCGTTCCATCTAACACAACCTGATAGAGATAGAGTGAAGCGCCGTTATAGATATGGATACAAGTGTTGATTACCGGTGGCTCGGCAGAATTCTTAGCAGCAATGACTACATTATTATTAATTTGTAATTTGGCTGCTGTCAGCACATATTCACCGGGTGTAAGAGCAAATTTACTGCCTGGTGTTGCATCTTGAATAGCAGAAACCCAATCGTCAGCAGGAGTAAGTTCGATAGCATCACTCAAATCCAGATTAGTGGTGAAAGTAGAATAACCACGAGTCTTTTCACCTAACTTCAATGTAGCTCTGTAATTGGTTTCCGGTGTAAGACCTGTGATAGTGGCGGAGCCGGAAGATATGTCGGTTGAATTCAGCGTATACGTCACAGTATTGGCACTGGAGTTTGCGGTAGTAGGAGCACAGATGACAGCATCGACCTCAATACCCGGTGTCCATGTTACTTTTACAGAAGTGCTCTGAATGTCGCCGGCTTTTACCTTTTTCATGTTCTGTTCGGGGTTGGTTGTACGCTTGATGTCAACCCATTTGGATGTGCGGGAAGAATTGTTTTCATCAATGGCTCTTACGCGGATGTAATAATCAGTCTCTCCGATAAGATTGGTTAAAGTCTTTTCGGTTAAAGTTGTGGTATATGAGGCATCCGGTGTACGTTGGTCATAGTCGGGACTGTCCGCATAAACTTCAAGTTCGTAAGAGGTAGCTCCTGACATTTCATTCCAACTGACAATGATGTTTACTTCCTGTGAAATACGTGCAGTGATGCCGGTTGGCGACAAGACACGATTAAGAACTAAATCATTGATATCATCTGGTTCACTACATGATGTCACTGCAACACTACCCAGGCAAACGGCAGCTAATGTACAAATTGATAGTATATATTTTTTCATTGTTGTTTAATCATTTAGTTAGTTAATACCACTCGTAATTAGAAAGATTAGGATTATCATTCAAGTTGACGTTAAAGATAGGCCAGTATTGATATTTGTCTGGGTCGCGAACATAGAGATAGTCAATAACATCTTCCAGGGCATTATCTTTGATCCAAGTGGATGCTTCGCCCTTACTGTCTGAAAATTCGGTATAGCCTTCCGGATTAATATCCATTTCACCATAGTTCAGACCGTAAAGGTTCAGTTTTGCATCCTTTTCGGTAGTCTCTATACCATTACGAGTCCAGGTATATGCGCTCATTTTATAATATGCATGGCCTGATAGCTGGCTGTAAGGATGTTTAGAATCATAATCGGTCAAACTCACAATAGCTTTCATCTTGTTTTTTGTCTCGTCCATTTTACTTTTCAACATTCCCCAACGGATAAGGTCAGCTTTACGGATCAGTTCTCCGGCAAACTCATAAGCTCTCTCGTCAACAATTGCCTGGAACATCTTTTCTTTACTGAGAGCTGCTTCTGCAACATAAGCTGTAACTTCTGTTGCACGGTCGGAGGTCGCAAAAGCGCGGTTGCGAATCTTAGTCAGGTAAGGAACGGCAGCAGATGCACCATTCAACTCGTTTTCCAGTTCGGCGCGCATCAGTACGATGTCGGCATAACGCATATATTGTCTGTTGATACCGTCATCGTTTCCGGTAGGAATCATACGGTTCGTCCATTCATAACGCAACTTTCCGAAACTCCAGCTTTTGAAAGACTGAAGAGTTTGTACGCCTTTTGTCCATTGGAATGGGCAGCAAGTTATATCACGGCGCAAGTCCTTTACTGAATAGTCAAAGAAGAAAGTTGGTGTAGGACCAACCTGGCTTCCCTGAAGCATGGTTGTCATATTGTCGGCAGTGGTATGCTTGATACCGAAAGTGTACATGATACGTCCGCGTGCGGGGTTATTGCTATAACCTATCTCGAACAATGATTCACTGCCTGCATTGATAACATCTCCTGAGATTCCGTTGTTGTTGAAGATATCTTCAAAATTTGATTTCAAAGCCACGTAAGTGCCTTCCTGTTCCATTACATCTTTACAAGCTTGCAGTGCGATAGGGTAGAGACGTGCTTTGGATAGTTCCGGATCCGTACTTAAACGGTTTTCTCCGTCAAGACGCTGAGCGTAGCCGGATGCTTGCAGGCATACGCGGGCCAGGAGACCTTTTACGAAGACTTTGTTCACGCGTTCCACTGTTTTTGTGGCGTCTATCTCATTAGGCCACGCGCAAAGGTCTTGTGCCTCTTGCAAATCAATGATGAGCTGCTTGTAGATGACATCACGGTCTTCGCGTCCTGAATACATATTGTCGGCGTTTAATGAAGTCAGGCGTGCGGGAACATCTCCCCACATATTAATCAGGTCAATATAATGTAAGGCACGTAGCGTGAGCGCTTCCCCCAACAATTGTTTCATATTGGCATTTGTCAGGTCTGCATATTCACGAAGACCTTCAATAGCCAGATTGGCACGTTCGATAGCGGCATATATCTTAGCCCAAAGGTCGGTCCCGGTACTGGTGTTCATTTGATCGTTTCCGACTCCGGCATTGTATGTTGCCAAGTCTGCCTTTCCGTCGGCCTTGTCCGAACTGTTATAGTATTCTATATCTGTATTGTATCCATACCAAATGGCACGTGCACGATAGTTTTGCTCTCCAAATTCCTGATAGATATTGGCAATGGTGCCTTGTGCATATTCATAAGTACTGAAAATGTTCTTACCGTCTAAAGATGAAGGAGAACTTTGATCTAAGAAATCACTGCAAGAAGACAGACTAGCAAGAAGGGCGACAGCTGTCAATGATTTAATCGTTATATTTTTCATTTCTTTTTCGTTTTAGAAGTTTAAGTTAAGACCTATTACAAACTGGCGGCTCTTCGGGTATGCGGAGTAGTCTACTCCCGGAGTAAGAGCTGTTTTGTTTCGGGTGGAAACTTCAGGGTCGAAGCCTGAATAACCGGTCAGACAAAATACATTATAACATGTGGCGTAGAAACGCAAATTGTTAATACCCACTTTTCTAGTCAGGGACTGCGGTAGAGTATAACCTACTGTTAATGTAGACAGACGTAGGAAGGAGCCATCTTCAACAGCCCAGTCGGTCAATACATAACTGGTATAGGGTGACCACATGGTAGTATTGGCGTTTAATGCAGCCAACTGTGCGGGATCGTTTACCAAGTTTCCGTTGGCGTCAAGGTTTGTCCAACGTTTGCCTTCGGCCATAATGTCGATCATGTTACGGTAATAGTATTGATAGGACGAAGTATATTCAATCTTATTGGCATTATAAACGTCATTACCGATACTGTAAGTGAAGTTTGCACTCAAATCAAAACCATATACGCGACCTGAAAGGGCGAAACCACCACTGGCTTTAGGATTGGTATTACCGATAACGGTACGGTCTTTTTCATCAATGACATTGTCACTGTCGTCTATATTCTTCAGTTTTAAGGCACCCGGACGGAGATAACTGGCACCGATAACACCTGCATTGCTTGCTACATCTTGTTTCAATACCCATTTTTCACCGCTGGCATAATAGTCTTCAAAGTCACTTACTTCATAACGTCCGGCAGTTACATATCCGTAGATCTCACCTACTGAATGGCCTGGTTTCACGATGAAGTCATCCTGAATCTGTGTTGAGGCCCAACCGGATGATGCCGGATATTGTGATAATGTACCCAGGTTCTTTACTTTGTTTTTATTGAAACCTACGTTACCATTGAAGCTCAGCTCATAGTTTTTCTTGCTGATGATGTTCCAGGTAAGAGATATTTCAAAACCTTTGTTCTCAGTCTTACCGAGGTTGCGGTACTGGTAGTCATAACCGGAACCGGAAACAGGGAATGCGATTAGTAAATCTTTAGTCGTATTCTTATAATATTCGATGCTACCGGTCAGCTTGCCACCGAATAAGGTATAATCCAAACCAACGTTACGGGTAACGGTCGTTTCCCATTTCAAGTCCGGATTGGATGCGTAGGAACCACTTTGACCTGAGGCAATGCCGCTTGTCCAATAAGAAGGGAATTGATTGAGCCAAGTAGTAGAACCGGAAGACCATACGGGAGAAGTCTGGTCGGCGGGAATATTGTTATTACCTGCGGTACCATAAGAAAAACGTATTTTCAAATCATCAAGCCAATTCTGGGTCTTCTCCATGAACTTTTCTGAGGAAATACGCCATGCTACGGCAGCTGAAGGGAAATATCCCCAACGATTGCCTTTAGAGAATTTGGAAGAACCATCGGCACGGAATGTACCGCTAATCAAATATTTGCTTTGGAAATCGTAATTGACACGTCCGAAGTAGGAAAGCAAGTTGTCGTCTGCGTTAGTATATTTGTCTACACTATAAGGAGTACCTTGTGAAGACAAGGCCCAAGCCTGAGAAGCAGTAAAGCTGACAGGAAAGAAGCTCAGACGGTCATCATTCAATGAACTTTTTTTATTGATAGTCTCTTCACCAACCAATACATTCAGGTTGTGGTCTTTATTCTTGATGATATCTTTGAAGTTGTAATTTACTGTATTGGTATTGCGGAAAGTCTTACGCTGCGTGTCGGCAAAATAAGCCATCGGATGAACACCTTCTGTATCGGAACTGTTGGTACGTGCATTGTAAGTACTTGGACCATAATATTTCTTATCGGTATTGTAGTACCAGTCCAGACCGAACTCTGTTTTGAACTTGAAGTTCTTGAAGATTTCCCATGAAAAGCTTCCATTCATGTTGAAAGTCTGACGGTTCTGCTTGCGGTCTGTGTCATATACTGATGTAATCGGGTTTGTCAACTGAAAATCCGGGTCATAACTGTCACTCAAATCAGGAAAGTTAAACATCGGGTAGATCATAACGTTCTTCATGCGTGAGTCGGCTGAAGATACTTCACTCTTGCTTTCATTGGCACCTGCACCGTTTACTGTGGTATTGGCATAACGCATAGAGAAGTCGAGGCTGACTTTATCATTTACCTTGTGGTTAAGTTTTAAGCTTAAATTATCACGTCGGAAAGAAGACCCCAGCATGATAGCTTTGTCATTCATGTGGGCATATCCCATGTTGAATTTAGTTTTGTCCGAACCACCGCTAATTGTCAAGCTATGATTGAAGGTATTTCCTGTACGGCCGAATACTTGGTCTTGCCAGTCATTGGTTGGGGCGTTTTCATACAAGTCTGCATCTTGCCAGTTGCCGAAAAGACTGGTAAATTTGCTTTCATTACCTCGCAACAAGGCGTATTCTCTTTGCCATTTTACGTAATCAGTTGCGCTCAATGTCTCCAAGGTCTTTGCCATTTTTTTCCAGGAATAGTAGGTATTATAAGATACACTCAGTTTTCCTTCCTTTCCGCTTTTAGTCGTTACCAGAATTACACCGTTTGCACCGCGGGAACCGTAAATAGCTGTAGAAGATGCATCTTTCAGTACAGTCATATCCTCAATATCGGATGCAGGAATGTCGCTGATAGACTCTACCGGGAAACCGTCTACGATAAACAGCGGAGTATTGTCACCTGTGATAGAACCACCACCACGTACGCGAATTTTCATTTCTGCGTCAGGAGAACCTTCGGTAGTGGTGATTTGTACACCCGCCATTTTACCTTGCAAGGCTTCTGTTGCCGAAGCTACGGGAACGGCGCTCAATACTTCGGAACTAACCGTAGCAACGGAACCTGTGATATCTTTCCGTTTGGCTGTACCATAGCCGATAACAACGACTTCATCTAATGCTTTGGTGTCGTCAGACAAAGTTACGTCGATTTTGTTTTTTCCTTTGATTGCAATTTCTTGTGTCTTCATACCGATGTATGAAACAATAAGAGTGGCATTAGCAGGAACTTTGAGAGAGAAATCACCATTCAGATTGGTAATCGTACCATTGGAGGTATTTCCTTTTTCTACGATGGAAGCACCGATAATTGGATCTCCGGTTGCATCTTTCACATTACCGGTTGCGGTAATAGTCTGCGCTGATACGCTTAGCGAAAAAACTGCTAATATCATTAGCAGTAAAACTCGCATGTTTTTCATTCTTTTAGACATCATTTTTCTTTTAATATATAGATTGTTAATATTATAAACATTCGGTTACTTGTAAGGCTTTGTTTGTGCAAAAATAAGTCATCGACAGCGCTATCTATGTGCAATAATTGTTTTTATCATGGGAAATATTGTTTTTCCACCTCTGAGTAACAAAAAAGCGGAAGTATTGCTATATACTTTCCGCTTTCCTGTGTCTGTTTGGAAGTGTTATGTGTCAAAATTCTATTTCTTTGTGGGGAATAAATGATTGACCAGATTGTTCATATATACTTCCAGATTTGTGTATTCCGGACTTAAACTATACTTAGTACCATCGGCAGGGTCGTTCGGATCCAAATTATTTTTCTTTTCCCATTCATCCGGCATACCGTCACCATCGGTATCGACTAAAGTTACTTCCGATTTATATTCCGGCCATCCTCCTACATCCGATGGCTGGTCTATCATGCCGTTGGTGCTACCGTGGGAACCTTCATAAGTATAATTACCTTTGCGGGTTTCTTCTACAATGCGTTTGTCTATTATGTCACGACGATACGAAGCACCGGCATATTCGAGCACGTCTTTATATGCTTTTTTCGCAGATTGCAAGGAAGTACGTTCGGCTATATTGAAAGCTTTAGAGGACAACAACTTTTTTTCAGGTGCAAAGTCTTTCTTGATTACCAGTCCGTAGGTATTGTCTCTGTTCACTTTGTAAAGAGCTTCTTTTTGTTTGTCGGTGAGTTTGGAACAAGTAGGGTCCATATAATTACCATTAAAGTAGAATATACCGTGGACACCGGCTTCATTCTTATTCGTTCCATCGTCGGCGTATGCGGTAAACAAACGTTTAAAAGAACCTTTTGTAGCGCTGAAAGGTCCCGGTTTATAATAGTTGTTAATGAAATTGTAGGAACCTCCTTCGCCGGCATAAGCTCCGTCACTACCATAATTATAGATTACATTATTGAATAAATCAACTTTTTCTTCTTCCGGTTTACCAGTATAGCGGCTTCCGCAAAGACGAGGAGTACGGTTGGTGTGATGAGCCAATAAGTTGTGATGAAAAGTTGCAGTCTGTCCTCCCCAAATGCCTCCATAGCCGTGAGCTCCTTTTTCATGAATGGAGTTGGCAAGGCTTTCGCTGATGATGCACCATTGGAGAGTGAAATTGCGATTATTATAAAAAGTGGCGCATTCATCGGTACTCCAACTCATGGAGCAGTGGTCAATGATAATATTTTGGTGGTTTTTGATGCCGTTCATAGCGTCGTCTCCTTTTTGTTTGATGTCAACTCCCATGCGTGAGCGGATAAAACGGACAATTACATTGTCGGCTTGAATGGAGAAAGTATAGTTTTTTAGGCAGATACCGTCACCTGGAGCTGTTTGTCCGGCAATGGTTAGGTCTCCATTGTTGACTCTCAGAGGTTTTTGCAGCTCTATGATTCCGTCTACTGCAAAAACGATTGTGCGAGTACCTTTTTGGTTGATAGCCCAACGGAAAGTTCCTTCGGAACCGTCATCGGCTAGTGAAGTCACTATATATACAGTACCTCCGGCACCTCCTGTTGTATACTTTCCGGCACCATCTGCTCCGGGAAAAGCTATAATTTTGTTTCGATCAGGGGTCGGATAGTCTTTCTTCTCATTATTGACACTTTTATTATCCTGTATATCAATGGATATATAGGTTGTCGCACTTACCATTATAGGTATAGTGAGTAAAATGCACAGTGCTGCCGGTAGTTTTTTATTCATGCTCTTTCTTTAGTTGATTATTGTTTTGATATGGAACTTTATTCTGATTTTCGTTTTAATGGCGTAAAGGTATGAATATTTAGGTAGCTACGTGTGTAATAATTGTTATTCGCATAGTATTTATTGTTATTTGAAACTTGTCTTTTTTTTAATTCAACCATAATTAATCAACAATAAATACAAAGTGAAAAACAAATATTGCACATGAGTATATTTCTGTTTCCATACTTTTGTGAGGTGAACTCGTTCGTAATAAAAAGGATAATCACTTTAAACTATCAGGAACATGAAAAGACTAATAAAAGGACAACTTGTTATTTGGGTTTATAAAGAAAATATATTGGGAATTATATTGTCGGCTTTCTTTTTTGGGGGAGTAGTTGCCTGTTCATCCGAACAGGCAACAGAAAAACAGTTGACAGATGAATCGGGGCTACCGGAATATCCTACCCCCGACCGTACCACCATTGTTGCTTTTCCGGGAGCTTATGGTGCAGGAAAGTATACAACAGGAGGTGCGGGAGGTACTGTATATATAGTGACTTCATTAGCTGATGATGGGGCGGTGGGTACTTTACGTCATGCTATACAGCAGAAGGGAAGACGTACAATAGTCTTTGCAGTCGGAGGAGTGATCGAATTGCAGAAACAACTAGTTATCACCAACGATGACATTACTATTGCAGGTCAAACAGCTCCGGGTAAGGGAATCTGTTTGAAGGACAATACTTTGCGGGTGAATGCCAATAATGTAATTATTCGTTTCCTCCGTTGTCGTATGGGAGATGAAAAACGAATAGAGGATGATGCGATGAATGGTTATCAGAATAATTATCTCGGAAAGCAGAATATTATTATTGACCATTGTTCCATGAGTTGGAGCACTGATGAATGTGCCTCATTTTATGGGAATACTAATTTTACAATGCAGTGGTGTATTCTCAGCGAAAGCTTGTGGCATTCGATACATGAAAAAGAGGCTCATGGTTATGGTGGAATATGGGGTGGTTCACCTGCCACATTCCATCATAATTTGTTGGCTCATCACAGTAATCGGACTCCGCGTCTTTGTGGAAGTCGTTATTCGAATCGGGCAGATGTGGAAAAGGTGGACTTATGTAATAATGTAATTTATAATTGGACTAATGAAGGTGCTTATGGAGCTCAGGGAGGTTATTACAATATTATGAATAACTATTATAAACTAGGTCCTGCTTCCGCCAAGGATAAAACCCATGCACGTTTTTTCACCGCTTATATAGATGATGGAAAGAATGCCCAAGATGCCGGAGTATTTGGTTACTTTTATGTGAATGGCAATATAATGGACAATACATGTGTGGACTTGTCAGGCGAACAGCAGAAGGAGATTGCCAGCGCCAACGCCAATAATACTTCTTCTACTGCATTCAAGGTAAAGAATGACGAAAGAACATCTTCTGACTTATTGTTGGACATGCGCATTGATATCCTTTCTGATTACAGTTTTATGCAATCTGCTACAGACGCTTACGAAACTGTGCTGGCGTATGCAGGGGCATGGACATGTGGCTGGAAGGATAATAAGTATATCATTCCGGAGCGAGATAAGATTGATAGGCGTATTGTAAGTGAAACTGCTAATGGTACTTATAGTACTAATGCATCTAAAGGTGGTGGATATGGTTTGATAGACAGTCAGGAGGATACTATAGAAAAGTGGGACGAATATATAACTGAAACCTCTTCTCTTGTCGATACAGACAAGGACGGTATACCGGACGGATGGGAAATAGCAAAAGGCTTAAATCCTAATGATGCGTCTGACGGGGCGAAGTATAATTTGAGTGCTGCTTATACAAATCTAGAGGTGTATCTGAATGGCTTGGTGGAGAATACTTTTCCGGCAAGTCATTCCAAATAATTGTTTTTTAATGATTAGATTTCTTAGTTCTATTTGCTTGTGAAAGCAGGTAAAACAATGAGTATTATGATAAGTTTCATCGGTTTTTATCCGGTATTCATCGGATTATTGACCGTAAATCAGCAGAAAAGCCTGTAAAAGCATAAAGAAATGGCGTATCTTTGAACCATTAATCAATTAATAATAGAAATAATGGAAGAGAAACAAAAAACTTTGTCTGCTACAGGCTTTTCCGGTAAATATCTGGTAGCTTCACTTTTTATCCTTTCGGGGATACTACTGTTTGCCCGCAATATGGGATGGATTACTGCTGAATTGTTTAGCACGATAGTATCCTGGTATTCTCTTTTTATTATATTTAGGTATATATTCGATGATACGTTGCCATTTTGTAGGAGGAATAATTCTTTTGTTGATTGGTGTCTATTTCTTATTGGGTGGGCTTTCATGGTTGCCTGAGAATTCTCAGGCAATGGTCTGGCCTCTTGCTTTGATAATAGCGGGTGTTTTGTTGATTTTCAAATCCCGAAGAAGAGGGCCTTGGTCTCATAGCCATATGGCACATCATCGCAAGGAATGGATGAAACGGAGAGGTCTGGGTATGAACTTTAAAGAAGAACAGCAACAATGCGAGTCTGTCGATGGCTTTTTGCATTCGGAAAATGTTTGGGGAGCGGCACGTCATGTCGTACTTGATGAGCTATTCAAAGGAGCTATTGTTCGTACTTCGTTCGGGGGTACAGTTATTGATTTGCGTCATACCCATATTGCGTTGGGAGAAACTTATATCGATCTGGACTGTAGCTGGGGAGGAGTTGAGATTTATGTTCCTTCCGATTGGAAAGTAGTATTCAAATGTAATACTTTCTTCGGTGGCTGTGATGATAAACGTTGGCATAACGGGGATATTAACTATGAGAGCATATTAGTAGTTCGAGGTACGCTTTCTTTTGGAGGTCTGGAGATAAAAGACTAGTGTATGAAAGCACATCCAATTATAGATTACCCTTATCGTTGGATTCCGATACTGCTGCTTTTGCTGGTGTTGGTTGCGGCTCAGGTAGCATTAGTCTGCCTATACACCGGAGCTGATTACCTTCCTGCCTTGGTAGATGGGATAGCAACGATGGGTTGGTTAGCTGCCTTAGCCTATTTGGCATGGTATGTTGTCGGGCTCGTTTCGTTGTTGCAGACAGATATTATCATGATAGTGGTAGGAAGTCTGCTTTGGCTGGCAGGTTGTTTTATGGTTTGTGATAGTATGGTACGGATAGCAGGTATATCCTATATCCCTTTTACACAGACAATCCCTTTCCGGTTATTGTTCGGGTTGCCGGTTCTGATTGCGGTAACTCTTTGGTATCGTTTGATTACCGCTAAAGAAGAAGTTTTGAATCAGGAACTTGAAAAAGAACTGATTGAGCATCAGGTAGTTGAGGCACCGGTGGAAGTTCCGGCTGGATTAATTGATCGAATCACAGTGAAAGACGGTTCACGTATTCATTTGATTAAAGCGGATGAACTAATCTACATACAAGCTTGTGGTGATTATGTGATGTTAATCACTCCTTCAGGAGAATACCTGAAAGAACAAACTATGAAATATTTTGAAACGCATCTGCCGCCTGAAACATTTGTTCGTGTTCATCGTTCGACTATTGTCAACGTAACACAGATATCACGGGTTGAACTGTTCGGGAAAGAAACATATCAATTATTACTAAAAAACGGGGTTAAGCTCCGGGTAAGCCTTTCCGGTTACAGATTATTGAAAGAAAGACTGGGATTATAAAACTGATTTTATGACTGAAGATAAAACTTTCATTTATTAATCAAAAATAAGCATACATATACTATTGTTTAGTATCCTCATATAAAATCCTCTTTATATTCTGGTTAAAGAATACAAAGAGGATTATTTTATTGACGTGAGTTGCATGGGGTATGGTGAGATGAAATCATAATTGGGGAATAAATTGCACAATACTTTCACAAGTGTCCTCCCGTCAATGCCTAAAATCAAGACAAATCTAGTTAAATAGTTTCTCCTTTTGCAATATTTATTAATTTATCTTATGGTATTTATGATTATTTTAATATATTGAAGATATTTTGGGGCATCTTTTTTTACCTCGCTAATTTTTCTTATGTTTGTAGATTAAATAATGAATGAACAGTAATGAATATGTCAACTCATCTTCTATATAATGATTTTCCAACTTTTCTGCGTAAGTATTTTCCCTATAAAGTACAAAAGATTTCGTTGAACGCGGGTTTCACTTGTCCTAACCGTGACGGGACGAAAGGGTGGGGCGGTTGTACCTATTGTAATAACCAGACCTTTAATCCTGATTATTGCCGGACAGAGAAGTCGGTCACTGCTCAGTTGGAGGAAGGTAAATGTTTCTTTGCCCGTAAATATCCTGAAATGAAATATCTGGCCTATTTTCAGGCATATACTAATACATATGCAGAGTTAGAAGGATTAAAACGTAAATATGAGGAAGCGTTGGAAGTAGAAGACGTAGTGGGGTTGGTGATTGGTACTCGTCCGGATTGTATGCCGGAAGGGTTGTTGCGCTATCTGGAGGAATTGAACAAACACGCTTTTCTAATGGTAGAATACGGTATTGAGAGTACTTGTGATAGAACTTTGCAGCGCATAAACCGCGGACATACTTATGAGGATACCGTGGAAACTGTCGGGCGGACGGCTGCTTGTGGCATTCTCGTAGGCGGACATATCATTCTAGGACTTCCGGGAGAAACATCTGACGCTATGGTGGCGCAAGCGGGAATCCTGTCTGACCTTCCTTTGTCAACTCTTAAAATTCATCAGTTACAGTTGATTCGCGGGACCCGTATGGCGCACGAATATGATATAAACCCGGCGGATTTTCATCTGTTCACGGAGGTAAACGAATATATTGATCTGGTGATTGACTATGTCGAACATCTTCGTCCGGATATGGTTGTAGAACGTTTTGTCTCTCAATCTCCTAAAGATTTATTAATAGCTCCGGACTGGGGATTGAAAAATTATGAATTTGTAG
>OLVU01001067.1_pt1 | contig 20059 bp, 23 predicted proteins | sample 1673321 | NCBI WGS metagenome assembly OLVU01 (sample SAMEA3178942, study PRJEB25190) | human gut metagenome | biome: human gut; feature: human-associated habitat; material: faeces | place: Austria | collected 2013 | reverse complement strand
AATGTGGGGGCTTTAATCTTCATAGTCACACTTTTCGGTAGTGTGCTAATTATAGTATATCACCCACCTTTTGTGCAGAGGTTCCTTAACTTTCAATTCGGAGTGCTAACTTCTTTCATTCACCTACGGCTCTTATTTATCCAGCAAGCCGATTTCTTTCAGCCATTTCGAAACTGCCGGTGTCTCATCGTCTGTCGTCCCGAAAATCGTGAAGTGCGGAAGCAGTTTGTTGCCTTTGAGCAATGCTTCAAAGTCTTCACGTGTATGCATTGTTCCGCCGCCACCGTCGGTGTTGTACGTAGCAATTGTTTTGCCTTGCATCGGATGAGCTTTGATCCAGGTTTGAAGCGGCATAGCCACGTGGTGCCACCAGGTCGGCGTTCCGAAAATAATCACGTCGTACTTAGAGAGGTCAACTTCCGGCGCCTTAATCTCGCGCACAATGCCCTTTTCTAACTCTTCCTTAACAATTTGCGTTGTCGGACGATAGGCTTCCGGATAAGGTTTAACCACCTCCACTCTGAGCTCATCGGCGCCCGTCAAACGAGCGATCGTGTCAGCAATATTCTTTGTGTGATTCGTCTTAGAAAAGTAAACAACTAAGATTTTGGGCTTCTTTGCAGCCTGTGCATTGGCTAAGCCGGAGACACCGGCGGCTGCACACATGCTGAATAACGTAAAAGTTCTGCGATTAATCATTTTGAATCCTTAGTCAGCTGGGTGACCTGGTTCATTGCATTCAAGGTTCTCGGGAATCCCAAGTACGGAAGCATGACTCTCAGCGCGTCAACCAGCTGCGCTTTTGTTGTACCTTCGCGGAGATTTGCTCCGATATGACTGCGCAGCTGAGCTTCGCAGCCTCCCAAGGCAGCAATTGCACCAAATACCACGAGTTCTCGGTCTTTGAGGCTTAATCCGGAGCGTGTATAAAAATCGCCGAAACAGAAGTCATAAAGGTCGTTGACTCTAAGGTCATATTCATCCTTTGCGACCTGAGACAAAATCTGCTTCATGCGATCACCGTTGAGTTTCATGACCATCTGCTCTCCGGCTTCTCTTCTATTTTTATCTGTTACGGTAGTGGCCGTCGGCAGAGGAAGCGGTATATGAGCTTTCTTAAAGGCATCGTTGACGCCTTCCATGGTTTCCTGGACGCGTCCGATCCCCACGTAAGGAGCACACTGATAAACGATTTCTCTGATTTCGAGCGGCGATACTTTTTCTTTAAGAGCTCTGAGGACGATCTTTTCTGCGGCCTCAGGAAGAGCCTGAGCCGTTACACAGGAGAGGAGCGCACAGTATTTTTGAAGGGGGCTGAGTGTTTCTCTGCGTTCTTTTTGATTTAAGGTACTTCTTAACGATTGCCCAGCCTGTCAAAATGACAATAGCGGCAGCGAGCCAAAGTGAAATCGCTTGCATTTGGGATTCTTGGGAAGTTAATGAAATATTTTCTAACAATTATAGATGCAAAAACACGGGATATTTGACCGTGCAACTCCAAGAATGTCGGCCTCTATGAATCTTTTTGTCCTGAGACTGAGGCGGCTTTCTCCGCTTTTTTGGTGTAGATGGTAGCGATCATCCCGGCGGCGGCGACGATCGTCATACCGATAAGAGACAGTGTGTCGGGAATGTTTTTAAAGAAGAAGATGCCGATGAGCTCGGAGAACGGAATCGCAGAAAATCCGAGGCACGAAACCAAAAGCATATTGCCGCCGATCCAAGCTCGTGTGCTGGCCAGCATTCCGGCCGTAGCAAGAAGGCACATTAGGAAGGCAGCGACAGCAGCCCTGGCATTGGACATGTGAAATCCGTCTTCAAAAAAGAGAACACCCAACAGAGCTCCGACCGTGCAGAAAAGAGAGTAGTAGAAGACAATGCGCCAGGAAGGTTCATGAACGCGGCCTAAAAAGCGGATCTGCCAGTATCCGAACAAATCAATAAATGCGACAAATAAGCAGAGAAGGGCCGGAAGAGCATCCCCGCTCAGAAAAGATGGCCGCATGACGACCACAATACCGACAAAGCCGAGAAGAATGGAGCCGATCAGGGGCCACTCGGGCTGCTCTTTTTTCCAGAGCGCCAGCAAAATAAAATTCAGCGCTAAAAAGAGAGGCGTCGAATATGTCAGCGTGATATTGGTGCCGAGCGGCAGCAACCCTAATGTAAAGAACCAAATCGCGACAGAGGCAAATCCGAGGACATCGCGCCGAAGATGCAGCATCGGATATCGGGTCTTTAAGGTTTCCCCGCGAAGCGAAACTGTAATAAAGACGAAAAGCGTAGTGAAAAGAGAGCGGTAGAAAACCAGCTCCAGCGGTCCGAATACATCATTGCAGTACTTCACACAGGCGGCCATCATGGAAAAGAAGGCCGCAGCAGCTAAGGACCAAAGCGATTGCGCAAACATGTTGTGAAGTACGAAGTTCGAGTGAATACAAATCGAGGAGCTTGCGCTCCTCAAACAATGTCACATACTAATTAGTTTTTGGTCTTTAAAACGTCATCGATGGCAGTAATAACTTCATCAACTTCGGGCCAGCGTCCTTTGCGGCCGACAATGACGTTTTTCTCATTCCAAGGGCTCGTGCGGTCCGTGTCGGTAACACCGACGATGGTGACCTGGGGAGCACCTACTGCTGCGGCGATATGGCTCACGCCCGAGTCGTTCGCGATAACGATGGCGGCTTTTTCGCACAGAGCTGCAAAGTTTCCGAGACTCGTCGGTTCATAAATAGTCGCGTCCGGACAAGCGGCCTTAGCAGCTTCCGCTTCGTCGACAGCCGGGAAGACCACTGGTTCGATGCCTCTGTCGCGAAGCGGCTTACACAGCTCATTGAAGTGGCGCCAGTACTTTTCTTTACCTTCGTGACGGCCTTTGGCGATCGGCGCAAGAATGGCGTAGCGTTTTGGCAGTCCGATTTTTGCGGCTAAGTTGCGGGCGCCGGCTTCGTTGCGGGCGGCCAGCTTCATGTTGATGCGTTTCGTGAGCTTGGTGTAAGGCGGTTTGATGCCCATCGCCTTGAGTGCCTCATACGCGACGTACCAGAAACGTTCGACTTCATGCATTCTCGGAGGTTCCGGAATGGCATGCTCCAAAAGAATGGAACGTCCGTCAGTGGCGAGCCCCGTGCTTTGGATGCCTGCGCTCTTAAATAAAAGAGCGGATCCGAAAGAGTTCGGCATAAGAATGCCGCGGGGATTCTTAACGGAGGCAGCTAAATCGCGAATGCGTTTGATGTCGTCAAGCAAATTTCCTTCGATCGGGTCGAAGCGGCGGTTAGTGCCTTCGAATAACTCTCCGACAAAGGGTTTGCCGATAAGGTAAAGCTTAAATCCGGCGGCCTCTAAAAGATTTAAGGCCGGCATGGTCATGACGGCGTCGCCGACATGATTAGGTAACCTGACGAATAGTGTTGCCATAAAAACTGTTTCAAAGATATATGTGTTTTCCTAGTCTAACGCCTGCCGACTCGCTAAACTACCTGCACCTAAGCTAACGAGGATAGAGTTGAAATCCGTTAAGATCAAAAAAGAACCTTTAATGAGGCTCTTTGCCTACTTACCGCCTTACAAGTTCTACATCTTTCTCGCGTTGATCGCCATGGTCGCCGCGGCAGCCGGCTCATCTCTGATGGCATTGCTGATGGGCAAGCTCACCGATTTAGGTTTCTATCAAAAAAACGGTCTGGTGGCAATTTGGGCCCCGATCGCTTTGATCGGCATTTCCGTTCTTCACGGCGGTGGCCAATTCTGTTCTTCTTATTTGCTTCAAAAAGTTTCTCAGGAAATCCTGGTCAAACTCCGTTCCCTGATGTTTGACCACATGATTCGCTGGCCCGAAGAAGTCGTCCAGAGCCAGGAATCGGGCCGTGTGGTTTCTCGCTTTGTGAATGAAGCTTCTCAAGCTTTGTCCGGCGCCTCTCAAGTGCTGACCGTGCTTGTGCGTGATTCTTTGCAGGTTGCAGCTTTGCTTTGTGTTCTTTTCTGGCATAACTGGCAGCTGACCTTAGTAACGTTCATTGTTGCTCCGATCCTGATTTATATATTGAGAACGGTGAGCAAGCGCCTCAAGAAACTGACTTCCGACAGCCAGGTGACTTTCGGTCAGATCCTAAGTCAGCTCAATGAAACCTATCGTTCCGAACGTCTGATCAAGGTTTACAACGCTTATAAGTTTGAAGAAGAGCGTTTCGGTCATATCAACCGCCGTTTAAAGGGCTTGGCGATGCGTCAGCAGATCGTCAAAGGTCTCGGCACCCCGGCAACCCAATTGGTCAGTATCTGCGGTGTTGCCATCGTGGTTTGTGTGGCTTTGCTCCAAGCACAGAGAGGTCAGCTTTCTTTGGCCGAATTTGTGACCTATATCTCTGCAATGCTTCTCATGATGCCTGCGATTCGTAAGCTCGCCGGCTTGAACGGCACGATTGCTAGTATGGGAGCCGCTGCTGAGAGTCTTTTTGAGATGATCGATATCCCGCTTGAGAAGGACCCCGGCTCGAAAGACATCGAACGCGTTAAAGGCAACGTCGAATTTAAAAACGTTTGGTACAAGTATCCCAACACCTTGGAGCCTTCGCTTAAGGATTTCAGCCTGAAGGCGGAAGCCGGAAAGATGATCGCTTTTGTGGGTGCTTCCGGCGCCGGCAAGAGCACCATCATTAACATGATTCCTCGCTTCATGGTGCCGACAAAAGGAGAGATCTTTTTTGACGGAACCTCTCAGAACGAGATGACGCTGGAGAGCATACGCCGTCAGGTGGCGATTGTGACTCAGGAAGTCATGCTGTTTGACGACACCATTGCGGCCAACATTGCCTTTGGTGCCGGACGCCCCGTGACGGATGAAGAAATTATGCAGGCCGCAGAGGCGGCTTATCTCAAGCCGTTGATTGATTCCTTGCCGGAGGGACTCCAAACCCGAATCGGCGAGGGCGGATCAAAGCTCTCCGGAGGCCAAAGGCAGCGTGTTTCCATCGCCCGGGCTCTTTTGAAGAACGCTCCGATTCTCCTGCTTGACGAAGCGACCAGCGCTCTCGATACCGAAAGCGAGAAATACATTCAGGCTTCTCTCGACAAACTCAGAGAAGGCCGTACCAGTTTTGTGGTAGCGCACCGTCTTTCTACGATTGTGGATGCCGATATGATCGTCGTGATGGATCAGGGGGCGGTCGTTGAGGCCGGCACCCATTTCGAGCTTTTGGAAAATGACGGACCTTATGCTCGTCTCTACAAAATTCAATTTAGTCACCAGAAGGCAGGAAAGCCTGAGACACAAGAGGTTTAAGGAATAAATAGCACTATGCGGAATTAATTTTCACATAGTGCTATTTACTTTTAGTTTCCTGAAATTTTCAATCCGTACCGCGAAGAATAAACAAATTTTTATGATTAAATAAACCTGTTTCGCTTTGAGCTTAGCTGCTCGATAACTCAAATACATAGGAGTATCAATGGAAGCACCACTGCAAATGGGTTCCTTCTCGAGGCAGTCGAAAACGATTGCTCTCTTTGCGGCCCCAGTTTTAGCCCTGCTTTTATATTGGGTTCTTCCGGACGCGTATGTTAACGGCGCCGGAGCTTCGGTTCCCGTCTCCCATGCTGCTAAAGCCTGTTTAGCCATTCTGCTGTGGATGGCGCTTTGGTGGTTCACGGAAACTGTGCCGATTGCCGTGACAGCACTGCTGCCGATTATTCTTTATCCTCTTTGTGACGTCACAACACTTGCCAAAACACTGACGCCGTACGCCTCTGACACGATCTATCTGTTCTTAGGCGGCTTCCTGCTGGCAGCCGGTATTCAGCGCTGGGGTTTGGACAAACGCATCGCTTTAAAGACGATGCAGTTTGTCGGTACCTCTCCCGGCGCCATTATCGCCGGCGTGATGATCGCAACGGGTTTCATTTCCATGTGGGTGTCGAATACGGCAACCGCAGCCATGATGGTTCCGATTGCAATCGCCGTTATGTCCGTGGTTCGTCAGAATTCCGACTCTCCGACCATTACCAAAGGCGAAAGAAACTTCGGTATCTGTGTCCTGTTAGCCGTGGCTTATGGCGCTTCCATCGGCGGTATGGGAACGATCATCGGTTCGCCTCCTAACGGTATCTTCGTTCGCTTTGTCCAGCAGACATACGGCGTCGATGTTTCCATTGTTCAGTGGATGAAGGTCGGTATGCCGGTGGTGCTCCTGCTCATGCCCCTTTCCTGGCTCCTCTTAACAAAGGTGCTTTTCAGAGAGCAGATTCAAAAGATTGCGGGCGGCCGTGAGTGGATCCGTACCGAATTAAAGAACATCGGAAAACCGACCCGCGGCGAGATCTCTGTACTGATCGTTTTCATCTGTGCCGTTGTTCTCTGGTGCTTCGGCTCTCAGATCCGTTCTTTCACGCTTGAGAACGGTGTTCGTCCCTTCAGGATGGTCAGCGATGCCGTGATCGCAATGGCCGCAGGCGTGTCTCTTTTCTGCATCCCTGTGAACCTTTCCCGCGGTGAAAGAGCGCTCGATTGGAAGCACTGCGACAACATTCCTTGGGACGTGCTCCTGCTCTTCGGCGGCGGCCTTTCTATGGCTGCCTGTATCCAGGCAACGGGCGCAGCCAGCCTCATTGCAGCTCAGGCAACCGCCTTCGTTGGTCTGCCTCCTGTACTGGTGGTCTTAGGCGTTGCTACCCTGGTGATCTTTGCGACGGAATTCACTTCTAACACCGCCTTGGCTGCGACGATGCTTCCGCTTCTGGCGGCTGCGGCTCCTGTTCTCGGTATTCCGACTGAACAGGTACTGTTGGTCACGACGATCGGTGCATCTGCCGCTTTCATGATGCCGGTTGCGACTCCGCCGAATGCGATCATTTTCGGTACCGGCCGTATCCAAATCGGTGAAATGATCAAAGCAGGTTTCTGGCTGAATGTCATTTCCATCATCGTTATTTCAGGCGTCTGCATGGTTCTCGGAGACGTGGTCCAGCTCCCGATGCCTAAATAACAAAAAATCCGACGGTTGAGAAATCGTCGGATTGAAGAAAGATTCAGGCCTGAGCGAATATGCTCGGGCCTTAATTATTTGCGGACAGGAAAATACTGTTCAATATCCGCCCAGAAAATTTCGCAGGGTTTGGAGAGCTTGCGGTTTTTCTTGCGAACGGCCACATGAGAAGTCGTTCTTTCGGGAGAGAGCGGAAGGAAGCGAAGACCTTCCCTAGGGCGGTTCGTAAAACTTCCCTCAATACAGAGCAGAGAGCCGAGACCTTTTTCCACCATTATTAAAGCGTTGGATGCGAGGTTGTGGTAGGCGATGACCTTAAATTTGCTCTCCGGTACTTTGAACCAGCTGCTGATTTCTGAAAGAATGATGTAGCGTCTGGGAAGAATCAGCGTTCTCTCGATAATTTCTTCGTAACTCAGCGTTTTCTTTTTAGGCGAGACTTCCTCTTCTCGTATGACAAGTCCCCATTTTTCCGTTACTTCAATAGGAATCTTGGTGTATTTGGCACTCTCAACCGGTTCGATAAGGAGTGCCATGTCGAGTTTGTTTTCATCGAGGTTGCGTTTTAAGTCATCGCCGTCTGCCGAATAAACCTCGAACTGAACGTGCGGATATTTTTTATTGAACTGCACCACGGCATCGGCAAAGTAATCCACGATTTTGCTTTCGACGATGCCGACGCGGATGACGCCGTGGAGGATATCTCCGTTTTCGGAAAGTTCGTTCTTAGCTTGCTTGGCTAAGTCCAGTATTTCCTGTGCCCGAAGCATAAAGAGGTAGCCGTTCTCGGTGAGAGACAAACTGCGTGTGCTTCTTACTAATAATTGGCAGCCGAGCTCTTGCTCCAGCTCTTGAATTTGCCGTGTCAGGGCAGGCTGCGAAATGTAAAGCGCTTCAGCGGCGCGCGTAATGTTGCCGAGTCTGCAGACGGTAACAAACGACATTAAAGCTCTGAGATCCATGGGATTATCTATTCATGTATTTATTGCATTAAGTACGATTGTAAATAAGCATTGGAAATAAATGTACAAAATTTCTAAAATTCTTGCCTAAAAGGAGTAAAGGCATTGGAAGGGTAAAACGCTCGAGAAATCTTTTATTAAAGAAGAGGGATGCAATGTTTTCAGGAGAAGGCCGAACAGCGCGCCTTTAGCTATAGGTCGCCGGAAATCTCAATTCGCTGCACCCGATTGATGTCAACTCGGACGGAGCCGTAAATTTTCGTCTTTTACTCCGAAGAGATGAAACCCTTAACTTACTGAGCGGGTTTTGTTGGGTATGTCACTAAAAGAGGTCAGAAAATGATTTTGAACCTAAGAAACGTATTACTGTCTGCCACAGTGGGTGCAGCAGGAGCAGTTATGACAAATACCGTTAATGCAAAACAAAGAAATCAAGATCCGGGTATGGACGCCATCATCGCAAGAATGATGAACGTTACTAAGCGCGGAACAACACTTTCTACGAATCAAAAATATTTTGTTTTATTAGCGACATGTGCAGCCCAGGGCCTTTCCGAAGAAGCCGAAGATGTTACAGCCGCTGCTTTGAAAGCCGGCGTTGAACCGATTGTGATCAAAGAAGCGGTTTATCAGACGGCACCGTACGTAGGGGTTGGACGAGTTAAAGAAGCCTTAGAGGGCGTTAACGAAGCTCTTAAAGATGCCGGAGTCCGTCTTCCCTTAGCATCTCAGACAACCGTCAACGATCAAAATCGCTTGGCTAAAGGCATTGAAGTCCAGACAGCGATTTTCGGGGACGCAATTACTCAGATGCACAAGAACACGACTGAGCCGATGAAGCCGCTCATGATTGAAGACTTATCCGGTTACTGCTTCGGTGATTTTTACACTCGCACCGGAATGTCTGTGAAAGATCGTGAATTAGTGGTCTTTGCAGCCATTGCTGCGCTCGGCGGATGCGAAGCTCAGCTGAAGGCCCACGCAGGTGCAAATCTTAAAGAAGGTGCAACAAAGCAAAACCTCATCGACGCACTCCAGGTGGCCGTTCCCTTGAACGGTTTTCCGAGAACATTGAATGCGGTTGCAGTCGTCAACAGCATCGCCTAACAGTAAGCTAAAGTCGTTAGTCAGATTCAGCCTTCGACGATTTTTTCGCCGGAGGTTTTGTTTTTGGTAGGTCTTGAACGGTGAGGCCATGAGGCTGTAGGTCAAAATGAGTAAGACGAATTCGAAAATTATCTTATGAGCCGGTTGTTTGCCTTATGAATATGATAATTTAGAAAAAAGTAATACTTTCTAACAACTCAAGTTCCTGAATAAAGCCGAGTTAAAGCGAGTCCGCTCAAAAAGTGGCTGTTGACAGCTCGTGAACTCCAAGCGTGAGAGGTTTTATTCGCCGAGTTTCTGACTTTCGGGTCGTGATTGAAACGACGACCCCTAACCTGAGAGGATCACAATGCTGAGAAAGTTGGTTCTTGCTGTATCTTTTTCTACTCTTGCGGCCTTTAGCGGTTCTGTGCTTGCCGCAGCCTTTGATGTTACGGACATCGAGGGCAGGAAAGTTCATTTCGAGGATCAGCCCAAAACCTTTGTCGTCGCTAACTACATCGCGAACTTTATGATGGTGGGCGGTGCGCCCGGCCTTGAAAAAGTTGTTGCTCTGACCAAAGACGGCTGGGAAGATACTCGTTACGGTGAGTACCAAGTTTTTACGAAATCCTTTCCTAAGATGAAAGATCTGCCGAGTATCGGCGGGTATCACGACGACATTCTCAATGCCGAGAAGATTCTCAGCCTCCATCCGGATGTCCTTCTGATCGGACGGACTCAATACGCGGAAAACAGCCAGAGAATTAAAACGTTCGAAAAGGCCGGAATCAGGGTTGTCGTTTTGGATTACCACGCGATGACAACCGCTAACCATACCTTGAGTACCGAGATTCTCGGTAAACTCCTTGGTCGAGAAAAGATTGCCGAAGCCCAGAACAAAACTTATAAAGAAGCTCTTGATCACGTTTATTCGACGATTGCCAAACTTCCTCAGGATCAGTTAGGCACGAAGGTTTATATGGAGACTGCCAGCAAGGGGTTGGCTCAATACGGCAATTCGTACAATAAAGATGTGCTTTGGGGCGCCATCCTCAAAAATATCAAAGCAGCAAATCTTGCCGAAAACTCTCCTCAGCCTTACATGGCTCTCGACAGGGAGTATGTGATTTCTCAAAATCCGAAAGTTATTTTCATCGGCGGAAGTATTTGGCGCAATAAATCCGAGGGAGATCAGATGCGGATGGGCTTTACCGTCCCCGAATCTCAGGCTCAGGAAAGATTGGCCAATTTTACAAAGCGCCCGGGCTGGAACATGCTCGATGCCGTCAAGGAAAAACGTGTCTATGGGGTAGATCACGGCAGTTTAAGGAACATGGCTGACTACACCTTCACGCAGTACATGGCAAAGGTTCTTTATCCGGAAGCTTTTAAAGATATCGATCCTGTCGGTAACTTGAATAACTACTACAAGACCTATTTGCCTGAACTCAAGTACGACGGAACCTTCATGATCCATTTGAATCAGAAATGAGCTCAGAAGATCTCATTGTCCGACAGTACCGAAACAGGATCCGCAAAAGGGTCCTGTCTACGCTGCTGGTCGGTTTAATTTTGTGTGTCTTAGTCATTTTGGACATTCAAATCGGCTCCTCGTCTATCGTCTTGAAGGACCTGATTGAGGCTGTTCTCGAGGGACCTGAAGGAGGATCTTCCGCCTCTTTTATTGTTTGGGAGATCCGCCTGCCGATGACATTTACCTGTCTCTTTGTGGGTGCCTCCCTGAGTTTGGCCGGACTTTTGATTCAAACGATCACGAATAATCCTCTTGCCAGTCCGTATACGCTGGGTGTGACAGCAGGAGCGAGTTTCGGAGCGGCCATCGCTATTACGACCGGTTTTGCGCTATTCGGGCAGATTTGGCTCGGCGTTTCGCTGGCCGCACTTGTCATGGCGCTGACGGTATCAGCCTTCATCTTTTATCTAGGTAGTAAGCGCTCGCTTACAGCAACGACGCTTATTCTTGTGGGCGTCATTATGAATTTCTTCTTTCAGGCGCTACAGCAGTACCTGCAGTACCGAGCTTCTCCCGAAATCGCGCAAATTATCTCCGGCTGGACATTCGGCAATCTTCAGAGATCTTCTTGGATCAGCACCGGCGTTTCCTCGACGTGCTGGACGATCGTACTTCTGATCTCTTTTTGTTATTCGTGGAAACTCACCGCGCTCAGCGACGGAACCGAACGAGCTCGCGGTCTCGGCATCAATACGGATCAACTAAGGATGTTTGTCTTTACGGTGAGTTCCGTTCTTGTCGCCTCAGCCGTGGCTTTTATCGGTACAGTAGCGTTTGTGGGCTTAATCTCGCCTCACTGCGCCAAACTGCTTTTAGGCGAAGATCAAAGATTTTTGATTATCGGATCCTCCATGGTCGGAAGCGCGCTTATGCTTGCCGCATCGATCATTTCCAAACTGATGTCTGAAGGAGCGACGCTCCCTGTGGGAATTGTGACTTCGATCGTCGGTGTCCCGTTCCTGTTTTTCCTTCTGCTGAGATCACGGGAGTAGTGATGCTGAAACTGAAGATCGACGGTTTATCCTGTTCTATTAAGAGCAAAGAGATTCTTAAGGACATCACAGTGTCCTTTCAGCAGGGCGAAATGGCCGCTGTACTGGGGCGAAACGGCGCCGGAAAGACGACATTTATTCGCTGCATCGCGGATTTGATTCCTCATCAAGGCAGCATTGTTCTGGAAGAGGACGGCAAGAAGCTCGATCGCTCTTCAATTGCGTATTTACCGCAGCTCGAAAAGATAACCTCTTCGCTGACGACCTTTGAAACGATTCTTCTCGGACTGACCAAAAAATTAAGCTGGAAAGTCTCGGAGGCTCAGCTTGCAAAAGTCTCTCAAGTCATCCGAGAGCTGAAGCTGGATACCTTTGCCAATACATCGGTGCGAAGTTTGAGCGGAGGGCAGAAGCAGCTTGTTTTCTTAGCTCAGTCGTTTGTCTCCGAGCCCAAGCTGCTTTTGCTTGACGAGCCGACCAGCGCATTGGACGTTCGTCATCAGCTTGTTGTGATGGAGACCGTACATCGTTACTGCAAGAAGAGAAATGCAATCGCTCTTTACGTGATCCATGACTTAATGCTGGCTTCTCGTTTCAGCGATGCTGTGCTGTTTCTTCATAACGGTGTGGCGCATGCTTTCGATACCCCCGAAGCCGTTCTTAACTCTGCAACGATTGATCCGATTTATCAGATTGAAAGCCTGATTGAGAAGAACAGCAGGGGGCTTACGACTATGACGCCGATTAAACCTTTGTAGACCGCCATGAATAATTTAGAAAAGATCAGAGAGTATTGGAACACCCGTTCGGAAGGCTATCGCCAACAGGTTGAGAAAGAAAGAGAAGAGCACAAGGATGAGTTCTACAAAGAGTATTTCCGGCAGATACCCGAGGGCTCAAAAGTGCTGGATATCGGGTGCGGCCCGGGATTCTTTTCGCTTCTCTTGGCCTCTCTCGGCTTGAAAGTGACCGCGGCCGATTACTCCGAAGGGATGTTGGAAAAAGCAAAAGATTTGCTTAATCGAAACGGCTATCACAATGTCGAATTCTGCCGAGCTGACGCACAGCATCTCCCGTTTGCGGATGCTTCTTTTGATGCGGTGGTCAGCAGAAACCTTGTCTGGAATCTTGAAGATCCGGGGGCTGCATACAAAGAGTGGCTGAGAGTGCTTAAACCCGGCGGAAAGCTTTTTGTTTTTGACGGCAACCACTACTGCTATCTTTTCAACGAAGATTATGCTTCCATCCAACCGAAAGTGAACGAGTCAAGTAATCACGTTCTTCTTGGAGTCAAAACGAATGTGATTGATGACATAGCGCGTGAACTTCCGCTCAGCAGACAAGTCCGTCCTCAATGGGACGAGGACATTCTCAGCCGATTAAAAGCCGCAGAAGTTAAGGCCGAAGTGCTGCTTTGGGAAGGAGAAGAGAACCGTCTCCCTGTGCGTTTTGCAGTAATCGCGGTTAAGTAGCATCCAAAGACTTTTCACAACAAAAAAATTAGAATCGCCAAAAAACAACGAATCCGCAGATTATGCAAAGAATCTCCATTACCGTAGACGAATCCCTGGCCCAAGCGTTTGATGAACTCATTGCCAAACGAGGCTATCAAAATCGGTCAGAAGCGTTCCGAGACCTTTTAAAGAAAGAGCTTGCGCAGGAAGCTTTGGTGAACCCTTCGCAGGAATGTGTGGCCGTTGTCAGCTATGCCTATGATCACAGAAAAGCGCTTCTATCTAAGCGCAACGTTGACCATCAGCACGAACATTTAGATATGGTCATCAGTTCAATGCATGTCCATGCGACTCATGACACTTGTGTTGAAGCCGTGATTGCCAAAGGACCTTACGACAAATTGAAAGTCTTTTGTGAAAACACGATTGCCGAGAAGGGCGTGGGTTGCGGAGAGATCAACTACCTCCCCATCAACGAGGATAAGTAGAAAGTAAAAAACTCTTCCATCTGAATCGTAGCTTTCGCTCTGTATTGCCTCATATCGGCTCTGACGATTTACCTATAACGATTGTACGTACAACGGTTGTAGGTAAATTTAGCGCTAGAGAGAGCTTCCCATTTGCTTAGTTGAAAAGAAGTTGACAGTGGGAATAAATCTTCGGCTTGCTTACCTCGACCTTCCGACCAATCCCCTTGGGAATAAGGCTAAGGCCCCATGATGGAAATGTATTCACAGTCTGGACAAAGCGACATAATTCCTTCTGTCAATTCACAGTATTGCTCTAAGAAATCAACGAGCAGCGAATTTGCTTCCTTAATTTCGGCTTCTGTAGGGCTTGAAGAATAATTTTCCGACCATCTCAGAATTTCGGATTGCTCTTCCAATGGAATTGAAGCGTGTTTGAGTTTTCCTATGTAGTCTTTAATTTCTTCGCAGACCTGACTCATTTGTTCGAGGGTAAACAAACTCAGACCGTAACAATCAAAAGATTCGCCGTTATTGCAGTCTGAGTCGTAATGATTACACCAAGATTCAAACAAGCAACCAGGCACAAAATCTTCCGATACAGAAAAACCCACTTGTGTTTCTACATATCTTTTAAGGGTACGAGGGAGCTTTTGTTCGTTTTTAACAAAGGGCGTGTATAGGGAAATGTCTACAGAATCGCAAAAAGGTCCGGTCGACCAGCAGATATGTTTCGGCAGGGTGATGGTCGGAGCAAGGCTTTTGAGTTCTGAGGGTGCCACAAAATCTGAGTAGCCATGCGAGAAGAAGATGTCGTATTTGTTTTCTCTTTCTTGAGGCCTAAATTCAAAGCAGCAATCATTCCCGAATTTGAAACGATAAAAGATTTCGTCCCCGATATCCTCTTTAATTTTTCCTTCAATTAAAGAGGTAACTACAGCTTTGTGTTTGATCCTGACGACCTCGAAATCTTTGAGTTCGTATCCTTGCCAGTTCTCACCCAAAACACTGATAAAAAACTCCTGAAAGGTGGGTGTATTAAAGGACAATCCGTTTTCGATGCGGTTAGGGATTGACGAGCAGGCCATGCGGACGTAGTCGCGGCCTTGTGGCCAAAACTCTAAAGAGGAACCGTCTTCAAAATCGAAAATGAAAGGCTCCCGAGCTTCAAAGCAATTTACTCGTGTCTCATCCAAGGGCGCAGAGCCTGCCCTTTTAGTTTTGAAACAAGGTCGTGCCTCACCTATCACGCGGACTGACTTAAGCCGTTTAGAAAGGAAGCGTGCGGACTGTATTGCTTCAATAAGTTCGTCCGGATTTTCATAGACTGGAGCAGACCATCTGTAGGGATTGAAACGACTACCGAAGTTGTTTTTACCAGGCATTGAGAGCATGTGAGCCTCGACGTCGATTAAAAATGAAAGAATCGTCGGCAGACGTAATTTGAGCAGGCATCCCATTCGGATAACCTGCCCGATGATGTCTTGTGGTGGAGGCGGCGATAATAAAATATCGCTGGTACTCAATGGCTTTAAAGGATACTTTAAAGAATGCCATACACAATGACATACACCTAACCTTTATTAACTTCGGACGCTGCTTTTTCAGCAGAGAAATACTTTCGTTCTGCAACTTCCCCTTTTTTGCCAATGTTGAAAGATGAGATGGGACGATGGTAGCCCATCACCCGAGTCCAGACTTCACATCTTGTTCGCTCTTCATCATTTATCCGGACGTCTTTCTCCATTTTTTCCTCCGTCATTATTTGTGGTTTTCTGCGCAGAATTTAATAGCGATTTCAGCTCTGTCGAGTAATTCTTTACCTTTTGTTGCCAGTCTGAGACATCGATTGTAGCGTCGATCGGCGTCGGTTTTTGCGGCTCGCTCGATCTCGGACAGTTGCTGGCGCATCCATTCAGCATCATCGCGAGAACGAGATTCAGCGACACGCAGATCAGCCAACGCGGTTGCATCGTCTTGATGTTTCGATTGTGCCTCGACCAGTCGGCCACGCAGTTGAATGATTTCAGAGCGCGCATTTTTAAGTTCCTCAGAATCCTGCCCTTGATTAAATCCTGCTAAATAGGCAATAAAAAGAGCAGCCGTGGCCGCACCTAATTTCAAAATTCGTAACCAGTTCATTGACCATTCCACCTCCTATTCGGCCCTAGATCAACATGGACGAAAGACGGATAAAAACCAACCCCGCCCTGGCAACGGCGGTTAGCAATAATTTTTAAACGACCCAAAGCTGCTTTCCATTTCTCCGGATCACGATATCTCTTCGGTCTAATGTCTGCCGCTTGTCCTCTGACATGATAGGAGTTCAGAACTCCTCCAACTTTCTTATTGTGTTCCGGAGAACGGTATCCTGAGTTTATGTAGATCGGTTCTCCGAAGTCTGCCCGAATTTCCTCCAGCAGCAAATATAAGTCGGGGTCTACTTCTTCCGGCCAAGGGCTCGGTGCACCGTCCTTAGAGGCGAACTCTTTTGGCTTGAAATGCTCACTCACTTTTATCTCCTATCGGTAACTTAGATTTGATTTTGTTTTCCTGCTCTTTGCGAACAATGTCGAGCATTTCCCTGATGTACTTTGGGATGATGCTGCCGTGGCCCGCTCTCTCGATGTTTTCCAAAATCGAGATCAGCTCATTAATTGCCAGTGCTCCTGCCGCCCAAACCCCGATAAAAGGCATGTCTAAAATTTGATCCACCCCGTGGAAGCCAATGGCGACAAAAATGATCAGCAATTTTTTTGCGAGCCCCGCATGTCCAACGGCAGAGGCGTACGTTTTTGTTCTTTTGGCCGCATAAAAGCCTGTAAGCCAGTCAGCCGCCACAAAATAGCAAAGCCATTGGAGCAAATAAAGGTGATCGCCCATGAGCGCGCCCAATAAACCTCCGGCGCAACTGAATATCGCTATGATCGTGTCCTTAATCGTTTCGGGCTGGAGAGTCGAGAGTAGCTCTGAAATTTTCTCCCACATAGGGCGTCACTCCTATGAGTGCAGAACTTTATATTCAGGCTCCTCAGGCCAAACCACAGTTTCCGGAAATCCGGTTTGTTCCGGAATATCTCGAAGCGCTTGTCTGTATGTTTTTACCGCCGCCAAGTCGGCATCCGAAATCGGATAATCTCCGGATACCAAGAAATCGGTTTTAGTTAATAAGTAATCTCGTTGGCTACGAACTTCCGCTGCTTTGCGCTCTTTCAGCTCTTCCGGCGTCGGCTCCGGAATTTTCTCCACAGTAGTGGCAACTTTGTTTCCTTCAGCATCATTCACAGCAACTTCTCTGTAATGCTCCGGATCGGCCTGTACGAACGAGGTTAGGAGCGTTCTCAGGACATTGTTTCTCATGGAGCGAGATTGATGCGGAATCTGAACACCCACAAAGTCTTCAGCAGATGACGGATAAGGGACGGCATCCCATTCTGAATTGGGGTTGTTTTCATCTCGGATCTTGTAAAAGACTTTTGGGATCAGAGCGGGCTTAACAGTCGTGACGCGCGCTGGCATTAGCCATTGCCCGGGAGCTCTCGGATTAACCTGAGCAATGTGGGTGTCGGAAAACCACCCATCCTCGTCGTACGAGTAAACAGTTCTCACTGAATTTTCAACATTGGTTATAGTCATGCTTACCTCGAAAAAAATCAGGGCGCTTAAGCCCAAAGAAACGCGCTACCAAATAACTGACTCCGCAGGACTAGCGCTTCGGATCCAACGGTCAGGAGTGAAATCTTGGGTTTTACGTGTTCCCCAGAGCGGACGAATACACGACATAACCTTGGGGCACTGGCCGGAAATCTCTTTAATGCAAGCTCGTGCCATAGCTCGCCAAAAGAAAAAAGAGTTGGAGCTTGAGCCAAGCGGCTCCTACACGGTCAAAGACGCCTTCAAATTTTGGTGCTCCAAGAAAAAAGGGAGAATTGTCAGTTACAAGGACGAAAAACTTCGCCTTGAAAAGTACATAGTCAGCAGAATTGGCAGCAGGCAACTGGACTCCATTACACCTCCAGTGATTATCAAATTGATGGAGCCAATTGAATCGGCCGGGAAGGCATCAACAGTAAAGCGCTTGTTAATGCGCGTCCGTGAAATCTTCGATATGGCAGTGAATGCCGGATATCTTCATTCAAATCCCTTATCAAAGATTACGAAAGTTTTTGCCGTACCTGAAGTACGACACATGCCCGCGCCGGATTGGAAAGAGCTGCCAATCGTAGTTTCACAAATAGAGTCCTTGGCTCCCCAAAAGTACAGAATCCTGTTTTATTTTTCTCTGGCCACTCTGCTGCGCCCTGGTGAGGTTGTCTCTGTGCGGATCGATTGGATTTCCGAAGAAGCAATCACAATACCCGCAGAATTTATGAAAATGAAAAGGACGCACCGCATCCCATTAACTCCGTTCCTTATATCGTTAATAAACACAGCAAAATCCATCCGGAAAAACAAGAGGAGCCCTTTTCTTTTCCCGGCAACAAATAAAAACCGTCCAATATCCAGTCAGGCCTTAGCTAAATGGCTGCATAGCCAAGAAGTATTCAAGGATCGGTTAGTTGCACACGGGCTCAGATCCATAGGTCGAAGTTGGTTCGCCGACAACGATGTCCCGTTTGAGGTGGCCGAGGCGTGTTTAGCACATCTAGTCGGCTCTCAGGTCGTGCGCGCATACCAACGAACCGATTTTTTCGCGCCGCGTCAAAAAATTATGCTTAGTTGGCACGCCTATATCGAGACGTGTGCTCGATGTGCTCAAGTTTTATTGAAAAAGCCCGAAGAATCGGGCCCTTCAACTTAAAAATCTTGCTTTTTTAGGTTGTGCCAGGCACAGCAGAATAGTCGAGCTCCGCCGGTAATTCACGGAGCTCGGCTAAGACTTCGGAAAATTCCCGAATATTCAAGGATACTGGACGTATCTGCCGTTTTCTAGCGTAGACGCCACTGCCTACGGAGCGTGCGATATTGGCTCTAAAACCGCCAGTAGCTTGGCAACAATACATGGTAGCAACCCAGAATGCCCTGCCAATCCTAAAGTTAATGCTAGTAAGCAAAACAGCATTTATGGAGCTTCAGATACTGTTCAGCCCGAAGGCCTGTATCTGCAAATGCTGATTCGCTACGCGGCATAACGAATGAGAAAGTACGCTCTTAGAGTTTTCGGCTGGACTGTATCCGAGGCTCCGAATAGGGTGCTTGAACGGGACAGATCAAAATTCACTAAAGAATTTTGTTGTTCTGTACTATTTTCGCCAAAAATTTTGTTTCGCGGATAAGGGTCTGAGGAATAAAAAGCATCACCATCCGTGAGCACACACATCCGCAAATAGCCTAAGTTATCTGACCGGAAGCTGCCTGTGCTATTCGGTAAGCCCGCCTCAACGTAGCTTCCCACCTCGCTAAGCGTTGTGGTTCCTTCGAGGAACCGATGATGTGTGTCAGGAAGTGTGAAATGTGCTGAATCAACACTGCCACATTTTGTCCCCAGGACTTCGAAAAGTTCTGGATACTCTGTCCGGCTTAAGCTTGCGCCATTGCAAAGCAGATACCCGTCCGGGATTGTGGTGCCCAAATAGAAGATGACAGAGCCGATGGGCACAACCGTTTTGCCAAAATTCTTGAGCGCGTCCAACAATTGATCAGTTTTTGTTTGATCAAGGGCGAGCCCATTGCCGACAATTACCGTTGCGAGTGACTGTGCGACCCAATGAAACCAAGGAGCGCCCGGGAGAGTGGGCGGAATTCCTTTTGATGGATCTCCGTTTGTAGGGTATCCGGAACTGACTAACGCAGTCAGATCGGGAGGTGTCTCAATCGCATTTGCCGTCCATTTAGTTGCATAGTTAGTGACAGTCATTATTAAGCTCCTTGGTATTCAAAAATTGCAGTGACATGCGCAGGAATCAGTTCGCGCATTAAGCATTCAAAAAGTCGATCTCCCCAAACCGAAAGAGGCTGATCGACTGTCCACGTTGTGTTGAAAATTCGTTGTGTCGAAATTGCTTTTACCTTCACTCCCATCGAGTACGCTGTATTCCATTCGGTTCCGTAGAGTCCCTTGTCAACTGAGTCGTTGACGGTGAACGCGGAGTAGGTGACGATTTCCGCTTCATAGCCGAGCGTTTCAGCCATATCCTTGAAGAACTGGGCCGTTAAGGAGCTGCCGGACAGGATTTTTGCAATCAGCTCCCGACGTTTTTCTTCGAGTGTTGGATCAGACAAAGCTGACAGGCACGCAGAAGGAATGCCCCAATCGGTAAACCAGTGATCCAAGAGATCGAAGGACGTCCGGGGATCTGCCTCATCCAAAACTTTGTCGGCTTTAGCATCAATCCTGGCCAGCTCAATTGCTATGGAATGAAGGACTGCATCAAGCATGCTGCCCGGCACTCGTTTCCAGATGGGCCCGCGCGGTAGCAGACGATCTAATGCCAGGTCATAATCATCTACAGTGAACATTTACACCTCACTGATAGGTAATAGTTCCGGGAATCAGTATTTCGCCCGTAGCCGCATTGACATCATCCGTGGGAGAAACAATCCGGAAGGATTTGATCTCTTCAACACTGGCTACT